>Ga0214542_1002442_pt1 | contig 38465 bp, 36 predicted proteins | sample CNSS1metaG_FD_160096 | JGI IMG/M metagenome (GOLD analysis project Ga0214542, IMG submission 160096) | Root nodule microbial communities from cowpea collected in UCLA plant growth center, Los Angeles, California, USA - CNSS1 | ecosystem: Host-associated > Plants > Roots > Nodule | place: USA...
GGGGGGGGGGGGGGGGGGGGGGGGGGGGGGGGGGGGGGGGGGGGGTGGGGGGGGGGGGGGGGTGGGGGGGGGTGGGGGGGGGGGGGGGGGGGGGGGGGGGGGGGGGCGTCGGTGGCCGGGACGAGGAGGATGATGGGATTGAGAAGAGTGGTCTTCTCTACGGACAAAGCGGCGAAAGTGGCAAGCACACACCGGTTCTTCGATTTTATCCTGGAGTGCTTTACAGTCCTCTGTAGTATGGCCATGGTTGCGGTGATAGCGGCAGTATTTAGTCATGTCTGCGTTGGGGGGAGTTGTCGTCTTGCGTGGTGGTGGGATGAGGTCGGCCTGTAAAGCCTCGTCAAGGAGGCGAGATTTGGGAACATTTAGGGGAGCGTATCTGGTGAAACGGGGTTGTCGGGGTTCTCGTGGTCTTGGATCAGGACAAGGGGTTGTGGGGTGGGGTTGGCGGTAGAGGGTGCATAATCATTGCAAAATTTTGTATGGAGGGTTTGTATTTCCTCCATACGGACGTAATCGGTGGTACGCAGCTTCAACTCGTTCATAGAGGCAAGTGGGTGGAGGTAGACGTTGTTGGCGAAGGGGCCGGGTTGAAGGGTGAGGGCCATGCACTAGAGTATCATCTCTTGATTGAGGTGTAGGGTGCGAAGGGCAACCTTGCTGAAGCGATCGATAAATGCCCGGAGCATCTCGCCTTGTTCTTGCTTGACGCCGAGGAGTGATATTGTAGTAGTTTGGTGCAGGCGGCTGCCAGCGAAGTGAGTGGTAAACATGTGTGAGAGGGTGCCGAAGTTGTCGATAGAGTATGGTGGGAGGGTCGTGAACCATTCGAGGGTGGGGCCTTTGAGGGTGGTAGGAAAGGCTTTGCAAAAGACCGCGTCATGGGAAGTGTAAAGGGCGACGTGGGTGATGTAGACTTTGAGGTGTTCGTCGGGGTCGGTTTTCACCAATGTAACGCTCCAGTGTGAAGGGTTCCCACTAGGTGGGGAGGGGGTGTTGGCAATGAAGTCGGTGAAAGGGTGACGACGTCTGGATAGGCGGGATGGAAGCGGGTGAGGAGGTCTAGGATGGTGGATGAGGGTGGGAAAAGTGGAGGTAAAGTTGTAAGGGGGGTGTAGGTAGTAGGGAGGTTGTGAGGGTTGTAGGGTGGGATATGAGTAGTATGTAGGGTGGTGGTCATGTTGTAGGGGTCATGAGTGGTGGGGAGGGTGGCGGCGAGAGTGGGAGCCGCAGTATGTCCTGGGAGGGTGGAGTGGAAGTGAGTAGGATGGGCTGAGAGGATGGGAGTTTGTTGGGTGGTGGTGAATGTGTGCGGGGTAGGATTGTACTCTCTTTCCACTTCAGTAGGCTGGAAAGCCGGGGACCCTCCAACTTCAGATGTTTCCTTGGCCTTTCCCTTTTAAGTGGGATCGGCTTCGATCTTTCGCCTTAGGCGAGAATTTTCCTATCGTAGTGTTTCCATCTCATCAGCGCTACGCTTCTTCAAGTCAGCCAGCTCCTGTTGCATCTTGGCTTGACCGTCTAGGATGGCAGCCAGATCCGGAGTGATGTTGGCAGGTCCTGAGGGGCCAACTTCAACTTGCTTGTTAACTCCCGCTCTACTGCGGGTAGAAACCATGTTCGGAGAAAGCGGGTGGTAAAGTACTATCTCGTGCCCCACAGTGGGCGCCAATTGTTCCTGTAGAGAACAAATAACATAAGTTAGACACAAGTATCACCTTACCCATATGGTCTACCATCTCCTCAGTAGGCCTCTCCCCGGTTGACATATGTCTACTTGGACCCGGGAGGGGTTACCTGCAAAAGGGACTCCGAAGCTCAAGTCAGCAAAATCTCTTAGAAAGTCAAATTATGTGATTAGGGAAGTAATGAATGTGTACCTTTAATTCGTGAGGTCCATGCATATTTATAGATCATTAATTATGTCTGCCCACGTCATGGGCTGGACCCTTGCTTGGGTCGTAGGTGGGTCTGGGCCTTAGCCCAGGCCCTTAGTTTGATTATTGGGGACCAGTGACTTTTATTGGAGCGTTCTGTTTCTTGCTAAGTCCTTGGTTGTTTTTATAGAGTTGTCAGCCTAAGCCGGTTACCTTTTAACGGCTTAGGCCGCTATTGTTGTTTTCGGCTTGTTTTATCAATGTTGCTTCTTAGTAGTTTAGTCTAGGTACCTTAGCATGTACATGGAACTTGCTATTATTCGACTTAAACCGACTAGATGCGGTACAATGATATACTAATATAATATCATAAATATTTACACTACTTAAAATATATATATATATATATATATATATATATATATATATATATATATAAAGTGGTATTTTAAGTAAGTAACTTAACTCACAATTAGATATTAACAAACGTATAAATTAAAAGAATAATAAAACATTTATAATTAATTGGGATAAAAATCTTATATTATAAAAGCAATAAAATTTGAAATAAATGTTTTTTAAAATTAAATGCTATATTCTTATAAATAAATTTTACGTATAAAAAAAATTTGTAATAAATGTTTTTCTATAACTGTTATATTCTTTTTGAATATCTTTTTTCTTTATTATTTATTTTTTAGTTGTTTTTTAATTTGATTGGGTTAATTATCGAAAGATTTTAATTTATTTACATGAAAATTAAAAGAATAACAAAATATCATTAATTAATAATGATAAAAATCTTATATTATAAAAGAAATAAAATTTATAATAAAATACATATAAATAAAAAAATATTAATAATTAATAGGAATAAAAATCTTACACTATAAAAGAAATAAATGTTTAAATAAATGTTTTTTTTACAATTAAATGCTGTAATTTTATAAATAATTGTTTTTGTAAAGAAAAATTGTAACAAATGTTTTCTTATAACTGTTATATTCTTTCCTTTTATTGTTTACTTTTTAATTTTTTTAATTGGATCGGATTAATTATCGATGGATTTAATTAATTAACATAAAAATTTAAAAGAATAACAAAATATTAATAATTAATAATGATAAAAATCTTGTATTATAAAAGAAATAAAATTTAGAATAAATGTTTTTCTATAATTAAAATTATTTTTATAATAAATTTAAGGAATTAATTAATTAATTAATTAACATAAAAATTTATAAAATATTAATAATTTATAGTGTTAAAAATCTTATATTATGAAAGAAAGAAAATTTATTTCAAAATGTTCTCCTATAATATAGCATTTTCATACTATGTTTCTTTTTAGTTTGATTGGATCAATTACCTAAAGATTTTAATTAATTAATACAAAACTTAAAAAAATAATAAATATTAATAACTAATGGAGATAAAAATCTATAATTAATTTAAAATAAATGTATTTCTATAATTAAAATTATTTTCAATAATAAAATTTTAAAAATTAATTAATTAATAAATACAATAATTAATAGAATAATAAAATATTATTATTAATTAAAAAACCCAATCACAAATTTCCATATTTTAAGAACATGGACTACTATAAATGTGGTGGATGGCCTCAACTAAATCCATAAAAAAATAATACCAGTGATTGAAACTATACCTAGCAAGCACCACACTAAAACAAGGATATGGCTTTGGTCAAAATAGCTTTTGCAACAATCCTTCTTGTTTTAATAATAGCTTGCAATGGATATGGTTTGAGAAGCATATCAAGAATGTCAGTTGATAGTGAATGTCATGACAGTAAGAAATGCAATTTGATGTTAGCTCACTGCAAATCAAGAGTGGTTTGTGAAAATGGGTCCTGCACATGTGTTAAGATCAATGCATTGACAAAAACACAATGTGATACAAATAGTGATTGTTGGACACTTTGTCCTCCAATATGTGATTTGGCTCATTGTGATATGAAAACCCACACTTGTGACTGTGCTTGTCAAGAATAAACATTTGTATTTAGAGATAGGATTACCAATCTATATTAATAAATACATTTATGTTGACATCTTATTACTTTCTCTAGTTTTAGTTTTTATTGTACCTCTAAAAAATACATGCTATATTAGTTTTATACATATAATCATTTATAAATCTGCAGGACTTCAAAGAGAACATGATTAACTATGACAAAATTTCTTAATTTATAAACTATTTATATTTTATGTTTGGATTAAATATATTTTTTTTAACAAAATTATTTTTAATTTCTTATTATCCCTAAATTCAATATCTATTTATTTTGTTTCTGCATTTTATAAAAGTAATAAATTATATTTTTAACAAATGAGAAAAAAAGAAAATAGGTAAATGAAATTCTACATAATATAATATAATTTGCAATTTAAAAAAGAAAAGTATAGAGTTTAGCTTGGAAGGGGTTAGAGCTGACTTGTGGCCTAAAATTAAATTACCAACTCTACATTTGTTGATCTATTATTTGTCTAATTTTATACCAATTTATTAAGAAATTCAAAAGCATAAAGAAACAATAGGTCAAGGTTATAATGTCTATCCTATTACTAGCATGTTTAATTTGCAAAATTGGTAACAAAAATAGTTCTTAATTATATAAACTAAAATTAATTTATAATTTCTTTAAAAATTGCATAAATAAAAAAATTTATTTATTTATTTTTAAATCTAGTTGTATCGTGGTAATATTTTAATCATAATATAATTTCCAAGAACAAAAAATAAAATATATTTCATTTTAAAGATAAATTTGAAGATAATGACCTGCCATAACAATAATTTCATTTTGGAAAATTTGTGAAATCTTAAAAAGCAAACTCTAAAATCGTAACTTATGCATAGAAATTATTATGCAACAAGGTAGATATAATATAAAAAGGAGTTAATATGACACAATCATTTTTCTCTACCTCTTATATGGTTTGTTGAATAGAGAACCCACTTGAAATAATAAGTGCTTGTTAAATCATTGTAAATTAAGCACATAATTGCATAATGTATATTAAACGAAGACCTCACACATGTTCATTTCCCCCTCCATTGTAAGTATTGAAATAGGTAATTAGACAAGAAGGGGGTTGAATTGGCTTTATAAAAACTTTGGTTACTTTTCCAAACTCAAAACACCTTCAAATTGAATCAAATCAACTACGAGATCATAATGTAACTACTACTGGACTGTAAATCGATTAAAAATAGGGATAATAAGTTGATTTCATTAAACAATTAAAAATTTCGTGTAATTCAACATATCAAAATATCAGAATAATCCATTGAAATACTGGGAATTCTGTAGAAATTTGAATTTGAAGTGTAATTCAGAAACAACTTAAAAGACTTATCAAGATTGATTCAGATAAACAATACAAATATGAGGAAAGTCTCAAGTTGTGTCAAACCACTCAACAATAGTTAAAAGATTGTACAATTCAAATTTCTTGAAACTTTAAACACAAATCAAGAGATAAGAGAGAGAATCAAGCACAACGACATAAAATTTTTATATTGGTTCACTCAAATCTAAGCTACATCTAGTTTGTCAAGGCAACTTGAGCTTGGCGTGCACTACATAACCAACACTCTTGAATCTCACAAGAGTCTCAACATAGCACAACAAGAACACACTTGTAGACCTAAAACCACCAGGCAACATCTAGAAACCTGCGAAAGATCAAACCTGAATGAAGGCTCTCCCTAGCCAACCAAACCTCTTTCTCCAAGTTCCAAAAACAAAGCAAAAAGCTTTAAGAATGTCAAATATCCTTCATGAATGGTTTCACTTTTTTGTAATTCAAAGAGAGAGAGTTTTCCACCATCTTAGAATGATTTTGCTCTAAAAAATCTCAAGTCCCACCTGTTGGCACAAGCAAGCTTGAAGCAAAGATTTGATAAAGCCAAGTCATGAAAATCATATGTGGTTGATGAAGATTGATGAAGATCCATTTGAAGATTATGTTTCAATTGTATTAAATCTGGAAAATGATGTGTTCAATGTAATAATTACATGTTATATCATGTTGTTAGGTTATATGACATAGGTCAAATGTCTTGTTAGTCTTAGTGTGTCCTTTTTAATATGTTAAAAATAGGTTTTAACAAGATAAAAGGCTTGATGTATATAGTTTTTAGTACGAATGTATTCAATCAGTTGAATTGTTATTTCAATCGACGTATTTCACTTAAGTCAAGTGAAATCAACAGATTGTATAAAAAATTCAACCGATAGATTTCACTTAAATCAAACTATATAAGTTGTGTTTTCGAGAGCAAAGGCACAATTCTGAGTTTTTGAGCACAAAAACCTGTTATTCATCACTAGACAACTCTCTGTCTCTCTGAATTACATAGCGGCAAGGTGAAAATTGAAGATTGCAAGACCCGAGAAATTTATATAAATAATAATTAATAAATTACAAATAATGGTGGGTTGGAAGTACCCTAAAAGAGTTTCTTGACAAGTCCTAGACAAGGAATAGTACTAGCTTAAGCGGTTGAGAGTACTTGGTCGTGTGAGAGGACTTGTGTGTGCCATTAGTGTGATATTATAATTGCGTTTTATTTTACAAATATATTGTTAATGGGGAAGTATGACTTAACATGGTATTTATGCGTGAATCAACATGAATTATATGATAGCTTAATGGTTGGGAATATGCTTAATGGGTGGAAGGATGTGAGTTTGAACCCTAGTTAGCATGAGTTGTTCTTTTTTTTTCATTTTTAGTATTTTTGCTAATTGAAGGAAAAACCTAGAAACTCTAGAGATCCTCTGAGAAACCAGAAGGGTAGCTTAGAAGCAGTTTTGGTGCAGTAAAAACACAACTAAATGGCCATTAACTCCCAATTTCATTATTTTCTTTTTAATAATTAATTTATTTATTTTTGGGGTTGGAAAGTGTGAAGAGAGAAGAGAATGAGTGGGGAAACAGAGGGTCAGAGAGCGTGGCAGCAAGGAGAGTTAGAGAGGATTGCAAGGAGCGTCCACTATTTAAGGTTATTTCCATAATACTCACACACAACCATGATTATGAAACTCGCGAGTTAACTCGTCCGAGTTTACGTTTCAATTCACCTTAGGTAAGTTGACTTAGAAGCAAATTCGCTTTTGGAGCAAACATGATTGAAATTGGTGAACTCGGTTGAACTCACGAGTCTGCAACTGAGTTGGCAAGTCAAGAATGGTTTTTCTTTAAACCCAAAACAATCCAGTTTCTACTCACGTTACAGTTCATGTTCGTGTTCTTCGTGGTCGCAGGTTGTTGGTTATCATCGTGTTTTCTTTGGTGGCCACAATCACATTCGTGTGTGGCCGCATTTGCGATGGTGTTCGTGGTCATGGTGGTGCTAGTGGTCACATATGATGTTTTTTATCTCTCTGACCTTTCTAGGTTGTTGCACCTGTGAAGGTAGAAGTCATGGAAGATGAAGTTTAAGTGTAAGGTAGTGTTTTTGCTAGGGTTTTAAGCCTCAAAGCCATTGGGTCTCAAAGTTTGTTTACTTTTTTTGTTATAAAAAATATATATATATATATATATATATATATATATATATATATATATATATATATATAATTAAAATTATAATAGTAAATAATAGTTAGGAAAATATAAAAAGTACTTAAAAATATATAATATGATTAACTAATAATAATAATATTTCAATAAAAAATATAAAAAAATTATTTATATTATCATATAATAAAAAATTATTACATTACTTATAAATATTTTAATATTTCTTTTATCTAAAGTTATTTTAAATAATAATATTTTAATATTTTTCCCAACTCCTTTGGCTACCTATTGCCTCTAGGTTTTCCCACCCCTTCACATTCAGATCACACTTATGTTAGCAAAAATAAATGTCAATTTCGTTCTCAGTAAGGTTTGAACAGATCACACTTATGTTAGCAAAAATAAATGTCAATTTCGTTCTCAGTAAGGTTTGAACACACAACCATAAAATTACGAAGTCAAAGAACCACCAATCCAACGAATTCAAATTTCGTGATAATTCCTAAAATTTTAGGATTACATTATCACTACTCACATTCATTCATAACCTTAAAATAATGCACAAAATAAAATATCATACAATTGGCATACATAGGACTCAAACCCAAGTCCTCTCACACAACATAGTACTCTCAACCATTTGAGCTAGTACTTTTCCACGTCATAACAATTAGCATTAAATGCCATAAAAGCTTCTACACATTCCCAGGTCATCTCCTGAGTAATTGATAGAGGCCGTACCCCACCAAATTAAAATAGATAAAATGCAGTATATGAAAGTTAACCAAGTCGTCTCCCAATGACCAATATTTTTCGTCCAAAGCTTCAATTTCTAGATTCAAAACACAACATAATAACACAAGGGGGTGGCAGATTCAATTTCAACACAAAATTTAAAACGTAATTGCAATTTTGATTAAACAATCACGAAAAATAGCAGTGATTCCTTGCTTCGAATGAAATTTCACTCATCATAGATTGCAAATTGAATTGGTTTCGTTATTCCTCATCAAACTCGTTGTTAAACAACTAAGAGGAGGTTAACCACGATTTGAACATGCAATTAAGCAATAAAAGCGTTCATGAATTTGTCGAAGTTCATTAAGCATGAAAATCAACTAAAACGAGTTCCCACTATGAAAATTAAGCAAAACCAAATTGGGTTTTTTTTCAATTAAAACACAAATGCAAATCCACAACGAAGAAACAACAAAACTCATTGAACAAAACATTAATCTCAAGGTTTCATCTCATTCTTTGCAAGGAATCAATGCATACGAAAGTTAGTAGCTCATAAAATTCGAGTTAGGGTTAAGGTTCAACAAAAATTCAAATTTAGCCATTCAAATGAGTTCAAATTAGTGCTGAAAGCTTAAAATGGTGCAGCAAACGAAAATGAGCAAGGAATAACAAAGGAACAACAAAAACAACCAAAAAATCCTTAAATGTTTCAATATAAATCTTACACAAGGTGCAGAAAACGTGAATACACTAGGTGCTGTCTAAGAGTCATAAAATGTCAAAAACGAATGGAAAACGTGAAAAATCAGCTTGTGCCTCCATGGGTCACTTTCCAAAGCTTAAAAACATAAAAAATGGAGGTTGGAGAGAATGGAGAAGAAAAGTGTGTAGCTGGTTGCCTGGAAAGAGACCTAATTTCGTGGTCACATCCAACCTCCCACTCATATTTACAAAATTGTCATTATGGGTTGCAGAATTACAAAAATGCCACTACTGGCCTCAAATGTTGGCCCATTCACTCAGATGACGTGGAAATGATGTGGCAATGATGTGGCAACTCTCTTCAACTGAATATTAATGTCCATACTCCAAAATTGCTTCACCCAAATATTGAAAAATAATTAAATACAAAAATTAGGCCAAATAATGTGAAATTAGTCCAAATTCGGAATAATGGCCCAATAAAGCCCAACAGATGAAAACACACTAAAGATGAACAATTAAGCACTAAACAACTATCAAATGAGTACAGAAAGGCTAGTGGAATGGAGGAAAATAATGACTCATCAAAATCGACCACACTTACCTTTTGCACTCTTGGGCAAAATTAAAGAGTAAAACAAAGCAAGGACATCACAAATATAACAAGAGAGGCAAAAAGACACAAAGACACAAGACAAACAGACTCGACACAGACGAATGGAAACACATCCAACACAGAAGGATTCAAAGCTGCAAGGTATCCATGAACATCATCCAAGCAATTCAAAACATGTCATGTACTCAGTTCATCTTAAGAGAATTGAAAGCAACATAACCTCACGAAATACGCACTGTATCACTCAAATCTATAGGCTACTGTTTACTCTCAAAGCACTCCTGAAAAATAAACATCAACACACTTGGCAAGCCTCTAGAACCAACAACCAAATCAAAACACATGCAGGTCAAGATCAGAAGGACTTTTCAAGGTTGTAATGGGGTTGAGGACAAGGTGTGAAACATATGGATAAGTAGTTAAGCAACAAAGGAAATAGAGAAGCAATGGGGAATAAGTCTTAATCAAGCATGAAAGTAATCCCAAACACCAACACTTCCAAATTCGATTCTCACACAATGCTCAAATCCAAACTCCTTTTATTTCTTTTCTTTCTTTTCTTTTCTTTTCTTTTCTTTTTGTTTTCTCTCTTCTTCTTTTTTACACAAAGAACATGCAGAGAAACAACAATTTTGAAAACCCACCTGGGTATACAAATGAGCAATTCCAAGAACCAATAACAAGTGCGTGCACAACCACACTTGTTGTGCGCGACCACACTTTATTGAGCACCCATTCCCAAAACAATTCCAAGGCTTCAAAATTTCCTAAGGCAGGAATAATCATGGTTTTTCAGGCTAAGGGCTTGTAATGAGCTATAAATCAATGAAAAAGGATATCTAGGCTAAAAAAAAAGGTTATCAAAGGAAACAATTCAAGGTAGGCTCATCTGGCTATAGGCTCACATAACAAAATTGCCTAAATCATATCCCAACATGCATGTGAATCAGAAAAGCATCAGAAAGAGTCAGGCCAAGGCCACTATGCAAGCATTCAAGAGGCATATATCACACAACAAAGAACAAAGAGTGGCTCAAATTCTCACACAGGGTAAAACAATTCCAAAATCAACTTGGCATTCAAAGATAAAGCAAGGATATCAGTCCACAGAATAACCGACAACTCATCCTCCAAAAGTGAAGTGAGTGCTGCAAACAGAAAACAAAAACATAACACAAATTAACACAAATTAACAAAAAGGAAACAACAACAGACAAACCTGGACAAGTGCAATAAAAGTAAATAAGGAGAAAGAAAACTCCATGAATCATGGTTAAACAAAAGTAGGGTCAAACAGGGAAGTTTCCTCCACAACAATATCCACCAAGTTAGGGTTGCTGAGGAATGGCTTCAGGCGATGCCCATTCACTTTGAAGCTCTTATTGGTGGACTGACTTTTGATTTCAATTGCACCATAAGGATAAACATTAGTGACAACAAAAGGGCAAATCCACTTTGACCACAACTTACCCTCCATGAGTCCAAGTCCAATAAAAGGGCAAAAGCTCTTATACAATAACACTTGCTAACCAACAACAAACTTCTTTCTAGCTATGGAGCTATCATAGAATCTCTTGGTCTTCTCCTTGTAGAACATAGAGTTCTAATATGTCTCTAGATGGATCTCATCTAACTCGTTCAACTATAGCTTCCTTTCCTCTCCAGCTTGATCAAGTGAGAAGTTGCATCACTTGACAGCCTAGTAGGATCGATGCTCTATCTCCACTGGAAGGTGGCATGGCTTACTAAAGACAACCAGATAAGGAGACATCCCTATAGGTGCCTTGTAAGTAGTCCTATGAGCCCAAAGAGTGTCCTCAAGTCTATTGCTCCAATCCTTCTTGTTGGGCTGCACAATCTTCTCCAAGATCCTCTTGATTTCTCTATTTGAGATCCTGGCTTGCCCATTAGTTTGAGGGTGATATGGTGTAGGAAGCTTGTGCATAACCCCATACTTTTGAAACAAAACCCCCATGGATCTATCACAAAAATGGGTGCCCTGGTCACTAATGATAGCTTTAGGAACTCCAAACCTGCAAAATATGTGAGACCTAACAAAGTCCACAACAACTCGAGCATCATTAGTTCTAATGGCTTTGGCTTCCACCCATTTTGAAACATAATCAACAACAAGCAAGATGTAAGTAAAACCAAAACCATCACACTCACACTGACAACACTCGCCAACCCGAGCTCAACTCAAGGGTTCCTCGTGTTCAACCGCCATCCCGAGCCCAACTCGAGGGATGTCATTCCTAGCTCAATTCGAGGAATGCCACATGCTTAACCCCTATCCCGAGCTCAACTCAAGGGATACGTTCCGAGCTCAACTCAAGGAATACCAATAAGTCGACCTTTAAGGCGTCACTAAAGCTTTATAGATCACGCCTGCAGAATCAACAACACCAATACTGCTGCAGTAAAATTGCCTGGTAGGGGACACGTACCGCCAGGCATTGCCCGCTTCCAAACCGCCTGGAAGGTATGATGAGTCGAACCTTGGCTCCCATTCAATAATTAAAATTTTGGGAATTTAACATTATTTTTGCGCTTAACATTATGGGATATTCTTGAGTTTAATAATGCAACTGTAATTTAATTTAGGTCTTTAAGAGTGTAAATAATGAATATTTTAATTCATAAATTAAGTACCAAAATAGGAATTTTGGAGAGAAATAGTTTAGGTACTGAATGCACCCCCAATTCTCATGTTCACACCCCCTTTTTTCCAATTGGAATATCTATTTCTAAAAAAAACATTTCTAGAGCTAATTGCACCCCCTGTTTTCAGGTTTACACCCCCTTCTGAATTTAACTTTCACTTTTTGTTCTGCACCCCTCCTTTTTACTAAACTACACCCTTAATGTCACTTAAACTCTAGTCCACAGATTTTGCCACGTGGCAATCCTCCACTTACTAAGTTAACCAATGACAGATTGCCACATCATCAATCCTCTACTAACTCAAATCACCAATCAATGTTTGCCACGTCACCATCTCTTTCCCAACACAAACCCTAACCCTAATCTCTGATTCTCTCTCTTCCGCACCAACCCACTCTGCAGCCGTCACACTCCGCAGTCGTCATCTTCCATGGCCGCCCATCCATGTTCGATTCCCGTTGTAGCTCGCCAGACGAAGCCCCCGACGCACCGTCGTTAGAAACCACAGTTATCGTCGCGTGGCCAACGGCTCGAACCTGCATCTCTCGCGCCACCGTGAACCAACCACCGCGTCTTCTTCATCGTGCCTCCTTCTTCTCCACTCGCTCCATTGTCGGAACCTCCATGGTCGCACCATTCGAGCTCGTTGGAACAGTCTAGCATCTTCGACAGCACCCGCACCAACACTTTCCATCCTCGCGCGTGAGCCGGCAAACTCGACGCCGTCCACCACGCGAAACCACTACAATCGCGCTTGCACCTGCGCCATCGTCGTGCTCATGTCGGAACCACAATGGCTGCACCAGTGTCGCACCACATCGAGATGCACCATTTCTCCATCGAAAATGCTCGCGAGACCTGCAACGGCCAACGCAGAGCTTTGTCGCATCGTCATCACACCACCATTTTCTCCGTTCAGCCTCTTGTCGGAACCACCATTGCAACTAGGATGCATGCCTCGTGCCGTCCATATCGCAACAACAGAGAAACGCACCTTCGAACACGTCCTCCATCAAAAAATAGTGGCCACCCTCGGATCTGCGAAACGCACCTTGCGGTAACCTTCACGACAGCCAAACCCTAATTGCGGAAATGAATTCTGATTTGGGAGAGAGACTGCTCTGACACGTGGCAACCTCTCGTTGGACAGTCAAAGAGTCAGCACTGGTCAACCAGCCAACTTTGGGCAAAGATTTGGTCAACCATGGTCCAACAGACTATTTTACACTATATCTGTTTACATTATATCTGGCAGGTGGTTCCTCTATAGGAACCCTAAATTGCCTAAAAGAGGAAAGAATCGTTTGGCGGCAGTTCATCGCTGACCAGAAAATTTCTTGAAATTTCCCAGAACCACAACTTTAATTAGAATAAAACAATTCATACATAATCATACGATACTTAGCATGCCAATCAGACTTAAAATAATCAATGCATGAAATTACTTTATTTAGCATGCCAATCGAATTTAAAATAAAGGTAACACGTAAGGTTACTCTATTTAGCATGACAATCAAAATTAAACATACAATTAACGCGTAAAACTCCCATAACCTAGTTTCCTTGCTTTAAACGCAATTGCTATAGCTTCCACTTTGATTACCAATGGTCTTCTTAGCACCACCTTACCAATGTGCTAAAGTATGAATATGAGATCATTAAGTTTCTTTGAGAAGACAATGTCCTAAAAAGTAGGCAGTGGAACATAAATAATATTTTCGATTGATAAGAAACATTTGAGCTTAGAATTCGTACAAGGAAACACATTGTCAAGAAAGACAATAAGACAAGAACTCTAGAAGAAAGTCATGTAAATGTACCTCTGAAAAAAATAGTAATATTTGCGAATTCAATAAGATAAACTACATAATGTTCTCAAGGCACTAAGATAGTATAACTCTCAAGCTAAGCAATAAAAAACTATGAAGCCTCCCAATAAGAAGAAACATATAGTGGATTAAGCATAATTTGGTGGTGAGAAATTTATATTGCCATACTTCCTTTCAAACTTTCCTATGTCTCCGTCGAAAATGACAAGACTTTTATATCTACACATCTTTTGTGCTATTTATACTTCCAAAACTAAGTGTTTTTCAGAGTTTCTAGTTTCTTATCAATTTACCTTGTTGTAGAATTTCACAAGGGAAAATGACTAAAAATTTAAAGCCTAAGGGAGGAAATTGTACACATTTATTTCATTAACAATATTTAATTTGGTGGGAACATAAAAAAATATAGTATTTGAAAGAAATTATTGTAGGTTTGAAATGGTAATTTAAGCCAAGAAGAGGGGGTTGAATTGGCTATTTAAAACTTTTTCGAAAGCTTAAAACTCTTTTCAATTGAATTAAATAGACTGGAAAGTTAGAATGTAAAGCTACAGACCAATACACTTTCAATCAGTCAAAAAATAAAATACCAGACTGATTTGTTCTTGAGCCAGAAAATAGTTGATTAAAATGACAAATCAATTGGCTAAAATATTGGGAATTTATGCAAAATTCGCAGATTTAACTCAAACAACAATCTTTTACATACAAGACTTGTTCCAATCAATAAATCTAACTATTATACCACCTCAGATTACACAAGAATGCATTAAAACACAACAAAAAGTGGATTGCTTGATTTTCTTGAGTTTTTGAAGTGATTTAGAGTAAGTGAGATGAGGGAAAGAGAATTGCACAAAGCTACATCTAGTTTACCAAGACAACTTGAGCCTAGTTTCCATTATATTCAAAAGTTTTACAAATCAAACTCCAATATTAGACTTTTGAACAAAGAACCTCGTGAGATTTTTTACTCACACAAAAAATCTAGACAACTACCATGCAAGAATCACACTTACAGACTTGAAATCACATCAGGCAAACAACCAGAGACACAAGAACATCCAAACCTGATGATGGCTCTCCCTAGCCAACCATACATGTGTTCTTCAAACTACTCATAAGCCTAAATGCCTCCAAGATTTACCAAGATCTTCAAACGTCACGTTGCAGGTGTGTATTACTGAGAAGAATGACAAGATTTCTCTCTCAGAAACTAAAAAAGTTAGCTCTACTCTCGGAAACACAACATTTATAGTATAGTTTAAGTGAAATCAGTCGATTGAATTTTCCGTACAGTCAGCTGATTTCACTAGACTTAAGTGAAGTCATTCGATTGAAAAATTATTCAAATGACTAAATACATTCGTACTAAAAACTATATACTGCAAGCCTTTTAACCTGTTAAAACCCATTTTGACATATTAAAAGAGACACACTAAGACTAACAAGACATCTAACCTATGTCATATAGCCTACCAACATGATATAACACCAAAACATTACATTTAACATATTATTTCCATATTTAATACACTAGAAACACAGTCTTCAAGTGGATCTTCATCAATCTTCATCAAACACATGTGATCTTCATGCACTTGGCTTTATCAATTCTTTGCTTCAAGCTTGTTTGTGCCAACAATAATAGATCACTTGAATAACTTCTTAGAACCAATGTAAACGAAACTTCAAAAAGTACTTTTGGGCTGATGCAGTCAACATAGGTTGCTATGTATTAAATCGTGTGTTGATTAGGCCTATTTTAAAGAAAACCCCTTTTGAGTTTGTCAAATGTATGAATGCTTCATTTTAAATAATGGAAAACAACAACTTGACAAGTTTGAAGCTAAATTGGATGAAGGTATATTTCTTGGTTATGCTATATGTCAACATCCAATTTCGTCAGGGTGAATAAATTAATGTTCTAAAAAAAGTATAAAAAGTATAAAAATAAAGAAAATGTGAAAAAAAAATTCTTCAAAGATTTTTCAAACTTTAATTTTAGACAAAAAAAGAAAAAAAAAAGAAGAGCCTATTTTGTTATCACACTCCTCTTCACGAGCCCAACAACTCAACATATCTTCTACCTTTATTCTGATAGAGAAATTAGTGATATGATTCTAATAATTAAAAGCAATATCTCTTCATATAATTAGAATCAATATTACTAATTGGGATTGATTTTTGTGCTCTCATTTGTTAACGATTAAAATCAATATTACTGATCTTGATTGATTATCTTATTCTAAAAATTATTACAAAATATAGTTTTCCTCAATTCTTTAGTGTTTGTCTAACACAAATTTTCAAAATTCTTTTTTTCTTCAGAACATATAAAAAAATAATATATATAAAAAACTAAAATAAAAAATGTTTTCCCTGTTTAATTTCTTGAGTGTTTGTTCAGCCGCTCGAATCGCATTATACCAATTTTAAAATAATTTAAAATATGAAAAAAATTTAAATAAAAATATTTTCAAAAATATCAAAAAAAGTCAAATAATGTTCCAAATAGTTTTCCGAATAGTTTTTTTCTTAAAGAACTACGTAACCTTGATACTGCATTAACATGGAGATATGTAGGAGCGAGGATTAATCCTCGTCAGACCCAAAAAAACCAAAAAAGAATATTTTTGTTTCTTTTATACATCCATTTATTGTTACTTATGGGGAAAATTAAATATTTTGAAAACCACATCTTTTTGCATATTTAATTAAAGGTATCGTCTTAGGACGGACGATGTGGGGTGCTAATACCTGCCCCACGCGTAACCGACTCTCGGACCCAAAATCTTGTTTTTTAGCAGACCTTGTCTTATCTTTCTGTTTTTTCCGTAGTTTTCCAGAATAAACTATGGTGGCGACTCCAAACTCTGTTTTTGCAAATTTTATTTATGGTTCGCCGTCCCGTCGCGATTTGAGTTGTGACACTACACATAGTCATGCATATAAAGTATATAATCAAAAGGTTAATGGCTGTTGCAAAGTCTATGCATGTGGTATTTGATGAAACTAACCCTAAATTTTAAGATCAAGTGTCAATGAATGTAGATGATGAAGATATGCTCTTGGAGAGGCAATCTGGAACAGTAAATCAATCGGCTGAAAAGGAAAAATAGTGGGCTAAAACAATAGTTCACACCAACCTATCTAAGATGTGGATTGAACCTAAATGGATATCAAAGGACAACATCATTAGTGATATTAATTAGGGAGTATCCACTAGACGCAAACTTACTTATTGTAAACATGGTGCATTTGTGTCTCAAATTGAACCTAAGAATGGGAATGATGCTTTAAGTGATAGTAATTGGGTTAATGCTATTTAAGATGAACTAAATCAATTCACAAGAAATGATATGTGGTCTCTAGTTCCTAGAAGTGATGACATAAATATAATTGGTAGTAAATGGGTGTTTAGAAATAAAGTGGATGAAGATGGTAACATAGTTAGAAACAAAGCTAGGCTAGTTGCTAAAGGTTATAATCAAGAGGAAGGCATTGATTTTAATGAAAAATATGAACCTATAGCTAGGCTAGAAGCTGTGAGATTACTATTGGCATATGCTTGCATGTGTAATTTTAAATTGTCTCAAATGAATGTGAAAAAGACATTCTTGAATGGTTTATTAAATGAAGAAGTGTATGTATCACAACCTCCTTGCTTTGAAGATCACCTATATCCTAATCATGTTTTCAAATTGAAAAAGGCCTTATATGGTTTGAAACAAGCACCACGAGAGTGTTATGAAAGGCTAAGCAATTTTCTTTCATAAATAGGATATGATAAAGGTGTTGTTGATAAAACATTCTTCATTAGAAAACTTGAAAGTGATGTTATACTTGTTCAAATGTATGTTGATGATATTATCTTTGGCTCAATTAATAACTCTATGTATGAAGAGTTTGTTGCAACTATCTAAGGTGAATTTGAAATGTATATGATTAGTGAGATAACCTACTTTCTAGGGCTACAAGTCAAACTACTCAAGCAAGGAACATTTTTAAGCCAGTCAAAATATTGTTTTGATCTGCTGAAAAAGTTTGAAATGGAGAATTGCAAAGAAGTTGCCACTCCAATTGCTACATATTGTATCATGGATTCAGATGAGGTCGGGCAACAAGTTAACTCAACCAAATATAGAGGGTTGATTAGTTCTTTGCTCTATCTAACAACAAGTAGGTCAGATATTCAGTTTAATGTATGCTTGTGTGCAAGATTTCAATCCAATGTAAAATAGCCACATTACAAAGCTGCAAAGAGGATTCTCAAGTATCTTAAAGTGACAATCAATGTTGGATTGTGGTATCCAAGTGATTCTAAGATAACTCTTAGTGGTTTTTCAGATTTTAACTATATAGGATGCAAATTGGATAGGAAAGGCATAAGTGGAACATGTCACTTACTTGGCTCAAGCTTGATATCATGGAATAGCAAGAAGTAAGCTTGCATGGCACTCTCCACAGTTGAAGTAGAATACATAGTAGTTGGTCATGGTTGTTCTCAAATCCTTTGGCTAAAACATCAACTATTGGATTATGGAGTCAAGTTGGATAAGGTACCCTTGAATTGTGATAACACTTGTGCAATCAATATAACTAAGAATCCAATATAGCACTCTAAAACCAAGCATATTGAGATAAGACATCACTTCATTAGAGATCATGTACAAAAAGGTAATTGTAAGAATAAGTTTCTTAAAACTTAAAATCAATTAGCTGATTTGTTCACACAACCATTAGCTCGTGATAGATTTAACAAGCTCATAACTGAACTGGGCATATTAGGTATTTAAAATGTAATATGGTATTTAAAAGGTAATCTGATGTGTTTTTAACATGTTAATCTTTTAAATCCATGCATTAATTTCATTTAAATAAGATAATGTGTGCATAAAATGTAAATTGTCATAGTTGGTCTATTGATTTTATAATTCTAGCCATTGATTTCAGTTAAATTGTCATTGTATGAAGCAAACATAATTTTAACCATCCTTTAATCTGTTGATTTTACAATTTTATGCATTGATTTCACTTAAATAGTCACTGTATGCAAAAAAGATAACCAATCACGTCTTTTAGTTTGTTGATTTTATAAATCTATGCATTGATTTCACTTAAAAAGTCGTTGTATACTAGAAACATAATCTGACACATCTTTTAATCTATTGTTTTACCATTTTATGTGTTGATTTCACTAAACCAGATTATGTGTTGATTTCACTTAAAAGATAAATATTTGATTAAAATATATTCAAAAGTTGATTGGGTCAAAGCAATGTTCACATGATCAAGTACAAATTGCTTTTAAAAGCTATTGCATCAGCTATTTGTTGCTTTTTTGAATGCATTGACCACAAAGCATATGTGTTGCGTGATTCCAATTTGTATGCACCTCACATGATCTAAACTTATTGATCTTCTCATGAAAAATCATTGGAAACATAATACTTTAATTTGATTCTGAAATCTGATGTATTTACTCTATTTTGATAACCTAAACAGAATTAATGAAATAAATGTGTACAATTCAACTAATTGATTATGCATTTAACCTGTTCATCTATAAATACTACATTTGTAAACATTCATTTTCATCCATATCTCTTAGATACAACCACACATATAACTATCATGCCTCGTCGCCAACAACACCATGTATTAGAAATTGTGTAGTGGATTGTTTCACGTGTGGACGAAAACCAAGATGGAGGGTGAGATAGGTTATTAATAAAAATGGTGCTTTTAAAATTTTTCCCTTTTAATATGAAAGTTCAATTAAAGCAAAGAGAGTAGGGAAGAGAAAATCTGGGCAAGGTATTTATACTAGTTCATATCAAAAGACACTACATCTAGTTGTTAATTTCTGAAAAATGAGATCAACTCAATCACTAAAATAAACCACAAACACAGTCACATATAAGAAATTTTATGGCTTACAAAATACTTCTCATGAAGCCACAAGAGATGAAGATACCTCGCTTGAAATCTATGAGCACTACAAAAATTTCTAAAATTAACGACAAAATTTTACCAACGAAAATAAATTTGTCGATAAATTTAATTTATCGACAAAATTTACAAACAGATATTAAAATTTCAATTATTGGCGGATATTTTCGTTGGTAAAATCCATTGACAAATACATATCTTAAAATTCGTTGATAAATTCATCAATAATGGACCAAATAAAAATATTTTATTATTCTTGTAATTTTATATTAATTAATTCATTCATTCTTTTACAACATAAAGTTTTTTATCACTATTAATTATTTAAATTATTTAAATTTTTAATTTTTATGTTCTTTTATTAATTAATTCACCTTTATTTTTAAAACTAATTATAATTATTGGAAAACATCTATTTTAATTTTTTTATAGGATAAGATTTTTATTATTATTAAATATTAAAATTTTTTTTAATTTTTTAATTTTTTTGTCAGCTAATTAATCAATTAAGTTAAAATTTATCCCTAAAAATAATTTTAGTTATAGAAAATTACTTAATTCAAATTTTCTTTCTTTTTAAATTTTTTATTATTAATAATTATTTATATTTTATTATTTTTTTAAATTATTTGTAATTACTTAATTAACTAAATAAATTAATTGAGAAAATTAATTTTAATTAGAGATAGAATTTTATCCCAAATTTTCTTTCTTATAGTATAAGATTTTTTATCACTCTTAATTATTCATTTTTTATTTTCTTTTAATTTTTATGTGAATTAATTAATTCATTCATTTCAGTCTTTTTAATAAAAATAATTTTAGTTACAAAAGAAATTATTTATATTTCTTTTATAGTATAAAATTTGTATTATTATTAATTATTGATATTTTATTATTCTTTTAAATTTTATGTAATTCATTCATTTAAATTTTATTCAATAAAATAATTTTAGTTATAAAAAACATTTGTTTCAATTTTTTTTTTATAATATAAGATATGTATCTGTTCTTAATTATTGGTATTATTTTTTTATTTTTATTATATTCTAATTAATTACTTCTTTAGATATTGATATGCCTAATCATAGATATTATGAAATCATGATATCTATTAAAACAGTCTCTTAGTGCTATGTTGCTTCGGTTTTGCCTTTTGACTTTTGAGATACTAATTTAACTATCTTAAATAAGATACACAAATTACAAGACCTGAACCACTAAATCCTTCAGTTTTCAATGTATCTCTTGAATCCAAGCATTTTTTAACCTTTCAACATTTTTCCATGCATCATCATTAAGTCTTCTATACTTCTTCATAAGTCATCACCATCATCAAAACTTCTTAATGAAGGAAGATGTCCATCTTCTTCTTTTTGTCAACACCGTGTCTAATCTAAGGAAGAACACTATACTCCTCTCACTCCTAGCTCTCCCAATCACGAACACCAAGGTAGAATTGAGGCATTTAACACTCTACGGTGCTTGTTTTGACTTGAAATTTTTTCCCCCACTTCTAAGACATTGAATTTGATGGGAAAAGTAGCTGGAGCAGTTGGTATGGTCTGAGTTGAGAGATTCAAAAAAAATTTGGACTGATTTTTAGTGAAACTTCAAAGGACCATAACTTTTGCTCTGGTTATCAGAATCACTATTATTTTATATGCATTTGGGTCATCTCAGATTTTGTCAAGAAGAAGGTGACCAAGCTTCTACAAGCTGGGATCATCTACCCCATTTCTGACAGTCAGTGGGTCAGCCCCATCCATGTTGTCCCCAAAAAGACAGACCTCACTGTAGTCAAGAACGAAAAAGAAGAGCTGATTCCAACAAGGGTGCAAAACAATTGGAGAGTTTGCATTGACTATAGAAGGCTAAATCAAGAAACCAGGAAATACCACTTCCCCCTGCCTTTTATTGATCAGATGCTTGAGCGCTTGGCAGGTAAGTCCCACTATTGCTTTCTTGATGGGTTTTCTGGTTACTTTCAACTTCACATTGCACCTAAGGACTAAGAGAAAACCACATTCACCTACCCCTTTGGCACTTTTGCCTATAAGAGGATGTCGTTTGGCCTATGCATGCCCCTGGCACATTCCAGCGGTGCATCCTTAGCATTTTTAGTGATTTTCTTGAAAAATGCATAGAGGTGTTTATGGATGACTTTACTGTACATGGATCCTCTTTTGATGCATGTTTGGATAGTTTGGACAGAGTTTTAAATAGGTGTATCCAATCTAACCTTGTTCTCAATTTTGAGAAATGTCATTTCTTGGTAGAACAAGGCATAATATTGGGGCACATAATTTCAAAAAAGGGCATTCAAGTTGACGCTGCCAAGATTTCAATTATTTCACAATTGCCTTACCCCTCTTCTGTGCGAGAGGTTCGTTCTTTTCTTGGCCATGCAAGGTTTTACAGGCGCTTCATTCAAGACATCAGCAAAAAGGCCCTCCCACTGTCCAACCTACTGCAAAAGGATGTTGAACTCATGTTACAACACCTGCACCTTCTTCTTCTACTTCATTGGGGGAGTTGGTCCGGATGATGAACCTTCAAAATATGCAATTCTAGTAGGAGACTAGGGCCTCAATCCAGACCTTGACAAATCAAATGGGGCAGATGGCCACTCAACTAAACTAGTCACAGGCTCAAAATTCTGACAAGTTGCCATCACAGACAGTGAAGAACTCGAGAAACGTGAGTGCCATCACATTGAGGTCTGGGAAGAACATTGAAGTTCCCACTCCTGAGACTACACCTCCAAAGGAAGTTAACCCTGCTGCTACACTTTAGAGAAAGCGTGATGCTCATGCAACTGGTCCTTCCACATCTGGTGTGACTTCTACGCCTTCCACCTCTACTGCTGCACTTTCCATACCTCTTCCTTTCCCTCTAAGAGCCATTCCAAGGAAAAAGATGGAAGAGGTTGACAGGGAGATCTTAGAAACATTCAGGAAGGTAGAGGTGAACATACCTCTATTGGATGCCATTAAACAGATTCCCATATATGCAAAGTTTTTGAAGGAGCTATGCACGCACAAGAGGAGGCTAAAGGGAAACAAAAAGATCAGCATGGGGAGAAATGTGTTAGCATTGATAGGTAAATCTATTCCTCAAATTCCTGAGAAGTGCAAGGACCCAGGTACATTTTGTGTACCTTACATAATAGGTAACAATAAATTTGAAAATTCAATGCATGATCTTGGTGCTTCCATAAATGTAATGCCTCTGTCTATTTTTAAATCTCTTTCTCTTGGACCCCTGCAACCTACGGGTGTGGTAATTTAGTTGGCAAATAGATGTGTTGCCCACCCTGCAGGTTTGGTTGATGATGATGTTTTGGTTTGTGTTGGTTAGTTGATTTTCCCTGCTGATTTTTACGTTCTTGATATGGAAGAGGGATTTTCACATGGTTCTGCACCAATCATTTTAGGCAAGCCATTTTTGAAAACTGCATGAACCAAAATTGATGTCCATGCAGGTACTTTGTCCATAGAGTTTGATGATATTGTTGTGCGATTTAACATTCTGGATGACATGAAACATCCTTTTGAGGATCACTCTGTTTTTCATGTTGATATTCTTGATGATGTTGTTGATGGAATTATTTCTGATTTTTGCTCTTTGCATGCATTAAAACATTCATCTGTGTTTGAGTTATCTGAATTTTCTTGCATTGATGTTCTTGATTCTGATTCTGATTCTGATGATGCTGAATATGATGTGGATAATGTTGAATCTACTGAGTTTGACTCTCTGGATGTTGTACCTATTGACTTTGATGTTATACAATGAGATTGCACTAACCATGTTGCAGGAAGTACATATGCATATGTTTATTATGCTGAGGTACAGGTTGTGGAACCCATTTCTCCCTCCCCTCTGGTTCCTGATATTCAGCTAACATCTAGTACTCCAGAGTTGAAACCCCTACCAAACAACCTCAAGTATGTCTACTTAGAGGAGGAGGACAAACTGCTTCTCATCATTTCCACCCCCCTCACTACTGAACAAGAGTAGATGTTGTTGCATGTTTTGAAAAATCACAAGAAGGCAATGGGATGGAAATTGGCTGACATTCCTAGTATTAGCCCATCAACATGAATGCACAGGATATTGTCGGAAGATGGAGCAAAGCTAGTGAGACAGCCACAGAGGCGACTCAACCTTGTCATCTCAGATGTTGTCAAGAAGGAGGTGACCAAGGTTTTACAAGTTGGGATCATCTACCGCATTTCTGACAATCAGTGGGTCAGCCCCATCCATGTTGTCCCCAAAAAGAGAGGCCTCACTGTAGTCAAGAACGAAAAAGAAGAGCTGATTCCAACAAGGGTGCAAAACAGTTGGAGAGTTTGCATTGACTACAGAAGGCTAAATCAAGAAACCAGGAAATACAACTTCCCCCTGCCTTTTATTGATCAGATGCTTGAGCGCTTGGTAGGTAAGTCCCACTATTGCCTTCTTGATGGGTTTTCTGGTTACTTTCAAATTCACATTGCACCTGAGGACTAATAGAAAACCACATTCACCTGCCCCTTTAACACTTTTGCCTATAGGAGGATGCCGTTTGGCCTATGCAATGCCCCTGGCACATTCCAGCGGGGCATCCTTAGCATTTTTAGTGATTTTCTTGAAAAATGCATAGAGGTGTTTGTGGACGACTTTAGTGTATATGGATCCTCTTTTGATGCGTGTTTGGATAGTTTGGACAGAGTTTTAAATAGGTGCATCCAATCTAACCTTGTTCTCAATTTTGAGAAATGTCATTTCATGGTAGAACAAGGCATAATATTGGGGCACATAATTTCATAAAAGGGCATCACAAACAGTGAAGAACTCGAGAAACGTGAGTGCCATCACATTGAGGTCTGGGAAAAACATTGAAGTTCCCACTCCTGAGACTACCCCTCCAAAGGAAGTTAACCCTGCTGCTACACTTCAGAGAAAGCGTGATGCTCATGCAACTGGTCCTTCCACATCTGGTGTGACTTCTACGCCTTCCACCTCTACTGCTGCACTTTCCATACCTCTTCCTTTCCCTCTAAGAGCCATTCCAAGCAAAAAGATGAAAGAGGTTGACAGGGAGATCTTAGAAACATTCATGAAGGTAGAGGTGAACATACCTCTGTTGGATGTTGTACCTATTGACTTTGATGTTATACAATGAGATTGCACTAACCATGTTGCAGGAAGTACATATGCATCTGATTATTATGCTGAGGTACAGGTTGTGGAACCCATTTCTCCCTCCCCTCTGGTTCCTGATATTCAGCTAGCATCCAGTACTCCAGAGTTGAAACCCCTGCCAGACAACTGGGTATCTTCTTAAATTAATGTATTTCTACACTAAACACAAGTGGAAACATGAATATAGATGGAGATAGAAAAATTAAATAGAAAAGTGAATGGATAAATGAAATATCTATAGTGGAAAGTGCAGAAATTTAAGGCACCAATCTTACTATGCAAACATTGATCACCTTAAGCTTCCACACAAAGGAAAGTTGAAGGAAATGCTGAAACTGTTAAGTGCGAAAGTGTTGAAGTAAGAGTGTGTTCAACAAGCTCCATAACAATGCTTATATACATGAAATTGACCTATTTTACTAGCTAATTAAGGTAACTACCACTGCCTTAATTATCTAAAAACTACACTAACTATATTAACTAACTAAGCTAATCTAATTAGGAACTTAAGTGGCAGAATAGCAATTTGACATTCCTTTTTTGCACTGGTCAGTGCATGTTTATAGGAAATGAATGACATGTTCTTTGCTGAAACACAATGATACAACAAATGCAGAGGTTAAACACTTCCCTTGGAAATTCAGAAAGTGAATGGGTGCATACACTTCCTTGTGACGTGAACTTTGGTGTGGACAAGTGAATGACATGTTCTCTGCTGAAACACAATGATTTGGACTGTATTTTACTGTTTGGATGTCTTTACGCTTATTTAAGCATGTTTTGAATATGTGTACATTAGGATTTGATGTGGTGAATGAGTATTGTTGGCACAAATAGTCTGGATGATTTGGTGCTTGAAGATTTGATGAAGGTACTTGAAGTCATTGCCTTGGAACATGTTGGAACCATGCTTACATTGATGAAGATATGGAGATTTGATGTTTCACGTGTTGATCAAGCCTTGTATGCATGCTCTCTATCTAGATTAATCATTGGGAAAACAAGATTGAAGATTGTAATTCGTGTTGTAGACCATTTTGCATTAATTATATGTATAAGGTCTTTGTTGTGTCTTTTCATCTGTTGAAATATTTTTCAACAAGTTAAATCGTGTCTTTTAATTTGTTCAATGGATTTTTAGCAGATTAAAAGGTTTACTGCAGTAGTCTTAACTGGTACATATTCAATCAGTTGATTTAGTTTGTAATCGACTGATTTCCCTTAAGTTAAGTGAAACCAACCGATTGATTTGAAAATAAACTTGTTGAATTTTGTAATAGTTTGACTATAAAAGCTGTATTTTTTTATAGAGAGTTGTGAAGACCATTTTTTAAGGCGAAATCTTTCTAGAATCAGTTTTTGTTTTATCTAGCCGTGCAAATTATTTAAATGTTGGGGTGTGATAGGTTCCAAAGTGCTGAAATTTTTCAAAGATAAAAACAAATTTTTAAGGGCTTGTTTGTGTGAGTTTTAGCTTTTCATGATATTTTTAGTGTAGATTAGATAGTTAGGCTTTTACTTGTATTCTCCCTTAATTGGTAGTTTTTATAATAGTATAGTGATAATTTAGATAGAGTAACGTTGTCTTTTACTTCCTTAATTTTAATTGTTTTAGATAGACTTTAATTGATAGGGTCAGAGTTTTAATTAGGTTTTCTTTTCTTTATATTAAATTTATTATCTTTAGATTAGTATTTTAGTCTTAGTTTAATTCTAGCATAGTTTAGAGTAGTGAAGTAGTGAAAGCATGATGTTATGACTTTGGCAAACGTACCAAATTGTTTAAATAATAAAATGGAATTTATAGATATCGTAATCCCAAGAGACTTCTGATGTTTAGAAAAACTATGATAATTTAATAATTAAGGCCAAGAACTTTAAATTAATTACAAGTATTAACTTTTGTCTATAAAATAATTTGAATTTATAGAAAAAAAATTAAATTTATGAAAACACTAACAATATATTTCTACTTCCTAACTTTAGAATTCACATCATTATGTAACAAGTCCTAATGTCTTAAAGGAAAATCTAAACTTATTAATAAGAACCCTAATATCTTAGACCTTTTCTTATGTAAAGTCTGCATTAAGCATGAGGATGTTAAGAATAATCAATATTGTACTCTATGTCGATATGCACAATCAATTAGGTTTTTTATTCATATCTAGGTTCTAATATCATTTCCAACTATTAGATACCCACACATATGTAATCAATCAATTATCATGCAATTAAGATTGAGAATAAAACACAATAGTATGAAAAAGATATATATTAAATAGTAAAAATCATTAAATAATCGTTTGCCAAAGAATCTTCAAAGAATTAAAGAATGAATTGTAACTCTATAAAGCTTTTGTACTGCACCTAGTCAACCTAGACGAAAGATACCAGACACTTATCACCCTTTACCGACATAACTATATCGACAAAAGCTAGGGGACTGGTGTACCGCACCTAATCGGCCTAAGCCGAATAATAGCAAGCACCATATACATGCTAAGGTACCCAGACCAAACCACTAAGAAGCGACATTCATAAGGCAAGCCAAAAACAACCATAGCGGCCTGAGCCGTTAAAGGGTAACCGGCTTAGGCCGACAACTCTATAAAAACAACCAAGGACTTAGCAAAAAGCATAACGCTCCAACAAAAGTCACCAATTCCCAATAATCGAACTAAGGGCCTGGGCTAAGGCCTAGGCCCACCTACGGCCCAAGCAAGGGCCCAATCCATGATGTGGCCAAACATAATTAATGATTTATAATCATCTGATTTGACTTTCTGAGAGATTTCACTGACTTGAGCTTTAGAGTCCCTTCTGCAGGTAACCCCTCCCGGGTCCAAGCAGACATATGCCAACCAGGGAGAGACCTACTAAGGAGATGGCAGACTATGGGTAAGGTGATACTTGTGCCTAACTCATCTTATTTGTTCTTTGCAGGAACAATTGGCGCCCACCGTGGGGCACGAGATAGTACTTTACCACCCGCTTTCTCCGAAAATGGTTTCTACCCACAGTAGAGCAAGAGTTAACAAGCAAGTTGAAGCTGGCCCCCTCAGGACCTGCTAACATCACTCTAGATGTGGCCGTCATCCTAGACGGTCAAGCCAAGATGCAATAAGAGCTAGCTGACTTAAAGAAGCAACATTGATGAGATGGAAACACTGCAAAAGGAAAATTCTCGCCTAAGGCGAAAGATCGGAGCCGATCCCACTTAAAAGGGAAAGGCAAGGGAAACTTATGAAGCTACAGGGTCCCCATCTTTCAAGCCTATTGAAGAGGAAAGCGAGTACAATCCTACCCCGCACACCTTCACCACCACCCAACAAACTCCTATCCTCTCAGTCCATCCTACTCACTTCCACTCCACCCTCCTAGGACATATTGCGGCTCCCACTCCCGCCTCCACCCTTCCCACCACTCATGTCCCCTACAACATGCCCACCACCCTACATACCACTCATATCCCACCCTACAACCCTTACAACCTCCCTACTACCCATATCCCTCCTCACAACTTCACCTCCACTTTTCCCACTCTCATCCACCATCCCATACCCCTTCACCCGCTTCCAACCTTCACACTGGAGCGTTACACTGGTGAAACTGACCCCGACGAACACCTCAAAGTCTACATCACCCACGTCGCCCTCTATACTTCTCATGACGCAGTTTTTTGCAAAGCCTTTACTACCACCCTTAAAGGCCCCACCCTCGAATGGTTCACCACCCTCCCACCATACTCTATCAACAGCTTCGACACCCTCTCACATATGTTTACCACTCACTTCGCTGGCAGCCGCCCGCATCAAACTACCACAATATCACTCCTCGACGTCAGGCAAGAACAAGGCGAGACGCTCCAGGCATTTATGATCGATTCACAAAGGCTGCCCTTCGCACCCCACACCTCAATCAAGAAATGATACTCTAGTGCATGGCCCTCACCCTTTAACCCGGCCCCTTAGCCAACAACGTCTACCTACACCCACCTACCTCCATACATGAGTTAAAGTTTCGAGTCACCGATTACGTCCGCATGGAGGAAATGCAAACCCTCCATACAAAATTTTGCAATGATTATGCACCCTCTACCATCAACCCCACTCCACAACCCCCACGTCCTGATCTGAGACCTCGAGAACCTCGACAACCCCGCTTCACCAGATACGCCCCTCTCAATGTCCCCAGATCCTGCCTCCTTGATGAGGCTTTACAGGCCGACCTCATCCCACCACCACGCAAGACGACCACTCCCTCCAATGCGGACATGACTAGATACTGCCGCTATCACCGAAACCATGGCCATACTATAGAGGACTGTAAAGCACTCTAGGATAAAATTGAAGAACTGGTACGTATTGGACACTTTCGCCACTTTGTCCGCAGAGAAGACCATTCCTCTTGATCCCATCATCCTCCTTGTCCCGACCACCGACGCCCTCCCCGCGACTCTCGCCACGATAAATGCCTAAACCAACCCGCAAACCATGACCCCCAACCGGCTCGCACCGACGTCACCCCTGACGACCCTCCCCTACGCGGCACTATCAACACCATCTCCGGTGGTTTTGCCAGTGGAGGCTCTACCTCATCCGCCAGAAAGAGACACCTCCGCCATATCCAATCAATCCACCATATCACCCATTCTCATCACAAACGTCGCATGCCTTCTATAACCTTCACGAACGACGACTTTCACGGCCTCAACCACCAGCAAGATGACCCTATGGTCATCACTATTGAATTAGAAAATTACGCAGTCCAAAAAAGTCCTCGTCAACCAAGGCAGTTTCGTCGACATCCTTTACTGGGCAACATACCAGAAACTTCAACTCTCGGACACCGCCATGGTCTCATACGATGAACCCATTTATGGCTTTTCTGGGGAAAAAGTTTCCACCTGCGGCTGCATTGACCTTCATACCGTCTTCCGTGACGGAGCCCAAACCAAGACCATTCCTATCTGCTTCCTCATCGTCGACGCACCTACATCTTATAATGTCCTCCTTGGCCGCCCCTCGCTCAGCACCCTTGGCGTTGTCGTCTCCACCCCTCATCTGGCCATGAAGTTTTCCTCCCCATCTGGTGACTTCTTCACAATTCATTGCGATCAACGCCTTGCACGCGAATGCTACATGGCCAAGCTACGACCACAACTCCCCATCCAGCAAACCAATCACATCGAGCGGCCACCCGGCTCTAAGATCGCTCTATCGGGTGACTACCTAGACCCCAAAGTGGGTCGGGATGTTCGCCTCGAACTTGTTGAAGAGACCACCCCTAGAGCTCCCAAATGGCCACTTCATCAAACTTGGCACCAGGCTAGAATCTGAAGAGCGTGCCATCATCACACCCATCCTAGTCGGCAACATGGACCTCTTTGCTTGGTTAGCTACCGACTTACCTGGAGTTGACCCTCAAATAGCATCTCACAAGTTATCTATCTAAAAAGAGGCCCGATATATCTCCCAGAAAAAACGCAAACTTGGCGAGGAGTGACGCCTAGCGGCCAAGGCCTAAGCTGATAAATTACTGAGCGCAAGGTTCATCGAAGAAGCTCACTATACCACTTGGCTCTCTAACGTGGTCCTGGTTAAGAAAGCCAACGACAAGTGGCAGATGTGTGTTGACTACACGGGTCTTAATAAAGCATGTCCTAGAGATGCCTACCCCTTACCCAATATTGACGGCGCGGCCGGTAACAAGGTCCTCAGCTTTCTTGATGCTTACTCCGGTTACAATCAAATCCCCATGCCCGCATCCGACATGAACAAAACCGCTTTCATCATAGACGATGCCAATTACTTCCACAGGGTCATGCCATGTGGCCTTAAAAACGCTGGAGCGACCTACCAACGATTGATGGACAAAGTCTTCAGTCATTTAATGGGCAAATGCATTGAAGTATATGTTGATGACATGGTTGTCAAATCCCTAAGTCATCATCAGCATGCTCAAGACCTATCAGCAGTCTTCTCCGCATTACGATAGTACAACCTTCGCCTCAATCCCGACAAGTGCGTATTCGGTGTCGACCGTAGTAAATTCCTTGGATTCATGCTAACCCACCGCGGTATAGAGGCCAACCCTGAAAAATGCAATGCGATCATTGAAATGCGAAGCTCCACCAGCGTCAAAGAGGTACAACGCCTCAAAGGCCGCCTCACAGCCATTTCCCGCTTCCTTCCCAAACTAGCCGAACAAACCCAATCCATCATACAGCTGCTCAAAAAATCTACCAAGTTCACGTGGAATGATGATTGTGAAGAAATATTCCATAAGCTTAAAAGCACACTCACCTCACCACCTATCATTCATAAACTGGATACTCATCAACCCTTATTGGTCTATATAACCGCCACCGATCCCACCGTCAGCGCCGCGCTGGTCCAAGATGTTGGCGGCAAACAACATCCTATTTACTTCGTTAGCAGAACCCTGCAAGACCCCGAAACCAGATACCAGATGGTGGAAAAATTGGCCCTATCCCTGGTACATGCAGCCCGTCGCCTACGCCCATACTTCCAAAATCATAACATAATCGTCAAAATCGACTACCCAAATCAGAAAATATTGCAAAAACCAGACCTTGCAAGGCGGATGTCATCCTGGGCCATTGAGTTATCCGAATTCAACATCCGCTACGAACCTCACGACCCCATCAAAGCTCAATGCCTTATAGACTTTGTCAACAATCTCCAACAAACTCCTGAAGTGGACCAATGGACACTTTATGTTGATGGTTCATCCAACCCGAAGGGAGCAGGTGCTGACATCGTACTAGAAGGCCTTAACGACATCGTCATCGAAAAATCCCTACACTTCGCCTTCAAGACTTCTAACAACCAAGCCGAATACGAAGTCATCCTCGCCAGCTTATCCCTGGCCCGCGAGGTTGTTATCAAGTTGCTAACATGCAAAACCCAAAACACAAAAAAAAAAACTAAATCGCACTTTCATAAAACTTTAACATCAATACTTGTAAGTTTTGAAATGGTTGAAATGCCAAGAAGAGGGGGGGGTTGAATTTGGCTACTTGAAAATTAAGATAACTTTTAAAAGCCTAAAATAGTTTTTAATTGTATCAAATCAACCACCAAGTATGGATGCAAACACTCTTGGACTAGACACTTTCAATCGATCAAAAATAGAGTTAGTCGATTGATTTCATTAAACAGATACAGATAAAAGCATTACTGATAGAAACAATCTTAGAACACAAAAACCGTCGATTGAAAAACTGGGAAAAGTGTAGAAATGCAAATTTGTAATTTAAAGCAAGATCAATGTGAAAGATCAATCAAGATAGGTTCAAATGAGTTATACAAACATGACCAATGTTGTAGATAACACAAAATCTCACAAGAATGTCAAAAAGATGGTTTAGATCACAATTCTTTAAACTTTAAAGTGTAATGCAAGAGAGAAGGGTTAGAAAAAAGAGCAATGCACGTGATTTTTATACTAGTACATTCAAACCTGACTACATCCAATTAGTCAAGGCAACCCGAGCCTGACTTTGCACTATTTCAAAAGATTTACAAAGTTCACACCCTTACACTTTTAAAATATGCAAGAACACCACACAATGACTCTTGAATCACATAAGAATCAAACTAGCACAACAAGACACCTCTTGCAGATCTGGAAAACCACTAGGCACAATCTAAAAGCTTTAGAAAGATCAAACATTAGTGGTAGCACAACCTTGCCTACCATAACCACCTTTTCCAAGCTTCAAATACCAAGAAAAATGCTCCAAGAATGATCTAAGATCAATCTTCACTAGCTACACTCTGTATGATCACGAAAGACAAAAATCCACTGATTGTAGGCCATTTAAATGACGAGTTCCAGATCAAAGACTCTAGCCTCCTACAATATTACCATCTAATCCAGAAAGTCGTCTAGTCTACCTTCGAACAAGTCCGCATACAACAAACACTGCCCGCCCCTTCCATCACAAGTACTTGCCATAACCTAACCCAAGACCAAGCCGACAATTGGAAACCCCCTTAAATCCAGTACCTCAAAACCGATAACCCTCCACCTAACGCCGAAAGAGTTTGGATAACTAAAGCCACTAGGTATACAATGATATGCGACGACCTTTACAAACGCGGATACGGCCAGCCACTTCTCAAATGCATCATGATCGAACAAGCTCAGTACATAATTAAATATTACATGAGGGCATATGCAACTATCATTCCGGCGCGCGCACCATGACTACCCGAATCCTTCGCGTCAGTTACTGTTGGGTAACCATGGAGGCCGACTTTCAAGACTTCGTCAGGAAATGCATACTTTGCCAGAAGCATGGCAACCTCATTCACCAGAAACAAGAACAACTTCATTCTATACTATTCCCGTGGCCCTTCGCAAAGTAGGGAATGGACATCCTCGGCCCCTTCTCCCCCGGCAAAGGCCAAGTAAAATTCTTGATAGTAGCCGTCGACTACTTCACCAAGTGGATAGAGGTCAAACCGCTTGCCACTATTACAACCCAACAATTCCTTTGGAAGGATATCATATGCCGATATGGCGTCCCACATACCATCATCACCGAAAACGGCCAATAGTTTATAGATAAAGAACTCGCTAAATTCTACATCGGTCTAGGCATCAAACACATAACCAACTCTGTTGAACACCCACAGACCAACGGACAGGCCGAGGCGGCAAACAAGGTCATACTAGTGGAACTCCGCAAGAAGTTGGACAACGCCAAAGGCCAATGGCCAGAAGAACTAGCAGAAATGTTGTGGGCCTACAGGTGTACCCTTCAATCAGCAACAAACGAGTCTCCATTCAGCCTAGTATACGGCGTAGACGCCATGATACCTGTTGAAATTGGTGAATCATCCCTGCATTGAGAACTATATGACTCAACCCAAAATCATCAAAATATGACCACCCACATTGACCTCCTACCCGAGCTAAGAGAAAAAGCTCAAATACGCAACTTAGCTGCCAAACAGAGAGCGACCAGAAAGTATAACGCCAACCTATGCCCAAGATCGTTCGTAAAAGGAGACTTAGTTTGGAGAATGGCCAACAGTGCAAGAAAGAAGGATGGCAAGTTCTCCGCGAATTGGGACGGCTAATACCGAATACATGAAGACGCTAGGGGAGGAGCATATCAGCTTGAGCAGTTGTCTGGGGAAGATATACCCAATACATGGAATGTATCCCATCTAAAGTTTTACTTTAGTTAAGAACATGTTTTGTACCAAACACTTGTAACCATGGGTGTACTCTTCTTCCTCACATGGTCTTTTTTCCCTAAGGAGGATTTTGGTCGGGGAGGTTTTAACGAGGCACCCCAGATTTTATGAATAAACAAAGGGTTCCCAACTTCACGATTATTCTTCACTCCGCTTCTCGCACACTTTTAAGTTCCCCACCCTTACCACAAGTAAGCGGCTTGGGTTGAACACCCTTAACTTGATGTTAATTCGTTTAAGTTCCCCACTCTTACCACAAGTAAGCGGCCTGGGTCGAACACCTTTAACTTGATGTTAATTCGTTTAAGTTCCCCACCCTTACCACAAGTAAGCAGCTTGAGTCGAACACCCTTAACTTGATGTTAATTCGTTTAAGTTCCCCACCCTTACCACAAGTAAGCGGCCTGGGTCGAACACCCTTAACTTGATGTTAATTCGTTTAAGTTCCCCACCCTTACCACAAGTAAGCGGCCTAGGTCGAACACGCTTAACTTGATGTTAATTCGTTTAAGTTCCCCACCCTTACCACAAGTAAGCAACCTGGGTCGAACACCCTTAACTTGATGTTAATTCGTTTAAGTTCCCCACCCTTACCACAAGTAAGCGGCCTGGGTCGAACACCCTTAACTTGATGTTAATTCGTTTAAATTCCCCACCCTTACCACAAGTAAGCGGCCTGGGTCGAACACCCTTAACTTGACATTAATTCTTTAAGTTCCCCACCCTTACCACAAGTAAATGATCAAGGTCGAATACCCTCAATAAAAAATTGAATTCGCCAAACATCACATACATCAAAACACCCATTCACAATTATACCATACCACTAACGCACCATTATCACACAAGTTATCGACATCAGATAAACAAGATAGCATACACAAAGCATTCATCATATTAAAAGCAAAGTAAAATAGTGTACGGATCATTACAACCCTAAGCCGTCTTCTTGTCATCACCCTCCACAGCATCTCTCGCATCCCTGTCCTCTCCTGCTGCTTCCTTCTCTACCTCTTCCTCGGGGCTGCTCTCGGCTTCATTAACAAGCTGACCGTCCACCACATCCTTATTCACATAAAATCTGGAATAGGCTGCATCAATATCTTGACAGAAGAAGGTCTCCTGCCTCACCCCTTTTTGGAACCCGTTGATGTGCTCTTGGATAATACAGCCTTTCAAGTCTTCAAGCTCCACCTTCACGCCTTCATATTTTTCCTTCAATTCATCATAATTTGCCTCTAGGTCCGCTATCCTCCCCTTAAGTTTACTCTCTGAATCCAGATAACGAACCTTCCAAGTTTCCAACCTCTTCTTTTCTTCCTCCCAACATTCCCTCTCCTTTTTCCACATAGCCCTTTCCTCCGCGAACTTATCCACCTTTTCCTGCAACTCCTCCACCTTCTCCCGATTCCCCTCCTTCACCTCCTAGCGATACAACGAACCAACCTGGCGACTTAAAATTAGCGCTTTGTTCCCAAACTCCATCATTGTCCTCACCAGGTGGTCTGACTCCATACTATCAATGGAATTAATCACTATCTCTAGCAGGTTCATCGCAATATCCTTCCTAACGGCCATTTTCGACAACTCTATCAGACCTGCTTCTGGTCCTTTAGCCCCACTCGATGACCCCTGCCCAAGCAAAGCCGCCCTCACCTTTTTTACGTCCTTGCCCTTGCCAGGCCTAGCCGGTAACTCGGCCGTCCTCTTGGTGCCGCCATGAACGTGCACCTCAATCAACGACTCTTGTAAGTTTGGGACCTCAGTGTTCCCAATTGTTTTTGCCTTTACGACCCTCTCCTTCCTCAGTACTTGAAAAAGCGTCAGATTCTTCTTCCCAGCTTGAGCCATGTGTCCTGCACAAATACACCAAGTTCCGATTACTTTAACTTAGAAACATCAAGATAGTTTAAGTCATAAACAAATACCTTCAATATCAATAATCGGGTGAACCGAATTATAAACCTTAGCTACGCCCTTAGTGGGTAGTTTATCAGTAAACTTCATTAGGACCTCCACCACCTCTCTATCCGCTGCCGACAACTCGTCGGTACCCATATCCTTATATTGAGAAGGGCTACCCGTCCAACTAAACGGAAATTTTGTACTCCCATCTGCATTAAGAAAATGTGACTTGCCCTCCTCCTTCACCACAACCTTGAAGTAGCCATCCTTGAAATGCTTGAATGACTGTGAAAATGCGTCCAGTCTGCTAATGCTCGGACGACTTACCAAGGATAATCAGGTAGTCAGTTGTCGGGGTCTTGTGTCATAAAAATATAAGAACACATGAGGAGAAGGTCGTAAATACAATGACTGGCACAAAACACGAAAGGCCTGCAAGTATGCTCAACTATTCGGATGTAACTGAGTAGGCGCCACGTTGAGCTGATGGAGTACCCCCATGGTGAAGTCATCTAGCGGCAACCTCACATGTAACTGAGAGAAATGACACATATACATGTAAAAGAACTTCTCGGTAGCCCCTTCTTGGTCGTGACAGACGCGCTCACCTGCTCCAGCGACATGATACCACGGTCCACGCATTTCGCGATAACAAGGGTACAGTTCAACCACGAATTCAGCAGACAAGACCACCGGAACAAGGACGACTGGTTACGAACGTCAACTGCCACCCAATCATAACCAGCCTTAGCCGGCCAGTTACTCTCTACTATTTCTTTAGGAGGTTCTTCCCTCACCTCGGTCACTGTCTCCATTGGAATCCTTCCCACCATAGCCACCGGACTAGTACTCTCCTCCTTAACACGCCTACCTACATCCCTCCCGGACTCCACACTCCCACTATTGGAAGAAGACAATGACACAGTATCACTACTACTAGACATACCTTTTTTGAAAGATGTCGGCAGAAACAAGGAACTAGTCAAACAAATCTAACACACGCAAGTCTCTGATTACGAAATTCTCACAAATGAGTTAACAAACGCAAACCCTTCGCGAAATCCGCATTTATAAGCAGGAATTCCAAACAACACAACTTCTTCCCACCAAAAGTCACAACCCATACCAATCGACACAAAGCACACCAAAGGTCATGAGTATCAAGAACGACGGCGCAAAACCCTTTTTTATTAGACCCCTGACACCCCCTTACCTGCTACAAACCTTTTCCTGTCTTTAGCCTTAACATTGTTCATCACATTTAAAGGCTGAGGGACTGGTGTACCGCACCTAGTCGGCCTAGACGAAAGACACTAGACACTTATCACCCTTTACCGACATAACTATATCGACAAAGGCTAGGGGACTGGTGTACAGCACCTAATCGGCCTAAGCCGAATAATAGCAAGCACCATATACATGCGAAGGTACCCGGACCAAACCACTAAGAAGCCACATTCATAAGGCAACCCGAAAACAACAATAGCAGCCTAAGCCGTTAAAGGGTAATCAACTTAGGCCGACAACTCTATTAAACAACCAAGGACTTAGCAAAAAACAGAACGCTCCAACAAAAGTCACCAGTTCCCAATAATCAAACTAAGGGCCTGGGCCACCTACGGCCTAAGCAAGGGCGTAACCCATGACGTGGCCAGACATAATTAATGATCTATAAATATGCATGGACCCCATGAATTAAAGGTACGTATTCATTACTTCCCTAATCATCTAATTTGACTTTCTGAGAGATTTTGCTGACTTGAGCTTCGGAGTCCCTTCTGCTGGTAACCACTCCCAGGTCCAAGCAAACATATGCCAACCGAGAAGAGGCCTACTGAGGAGATGGCGGACTATGGGTAAGGTGATACTTGTGCGTAACTCATCTTATTTGTTCTCTGCAGGAACAACTTTCTATTTATAGACTTTCTAGAACTGGACTAAGTTTGAAGTTTGTAATCGAAGCAACAAACTCTGAATAATTGATTATGTTGATAATTCATTTTGTTGATATATTCTTTAATCATTAGTGATTTTCACTTATTTATAAAATTATAAATCAAATAGTGATCTTTTCTAATTTTTTTAAATAAAAACTTTAATTATCTAATAAAAGATAAAATACTTTTATATATATATATATATATATATATATATATATATATATATATATATATATATATATATATATATAT
>Ga0214542_1002443_pt1 | contig 38443 bp, 19 predicted proteins | sample CNSS1metaG_FD_160096 | JGI IMG/M metagenome (GOLD analysis project Ga0214542, IMG submission 160096) | Root nodule microbial communities from cowpea collected in UCLA plant growth center, Los Angeles, California, USA - CNSS1 | ecosystem: Host-associated > Plants > Roots > Nodule | place: USA...
ATATATATATATACATATATATATATATATATATATATATATATATATATAACAAATTAAAAAAATAAAGTTGACGCGTCAATCAATTCATTTTGTCTTACATACATATCTGACTTGAGCATACTAGTGTCTTTGTAGACACCTTCATTTAGACGTCAATGATGATATCCTTACTACATTTCAAACTATGTTAGTTAGTGAGGAGAACATCACAAACTTAAAGTAGAGAAGATATTTAGGAGTGTTTCTCATGGAGATCAACATATCTCAATCCTACAAGAATGGATAAGTTAATTGTAATATGGATTGATCGATTTTGACACTCCTAGCATGAATACAATAATTTTGTATAACTAATTATGTAATCTATAAATTTAAAATACTTATCTCTTTTATAAGAATTAAAAATTAAACATGTCAAACATTTACTTATTAGGTCTCTTTCAAAAAAAATTATTAACGACATTAATGACACACCACTGTCAACCTCTGATTTTTTTATTTTAATTTTTTTTGCAAAATTTTTTGTTGTCAGGTGTTAAGTCCTTAGTGTGACATGCAATGTTAGTGCTACATGGCAAGACAATGTCACATATGCCAAATGTCATTGTTTTTATTTCAATTTAGTTCTCGTATATGTCTCCTTGATTCAATTTAATCATCACTTTTGTATCTTTGATTCAATTTTGTGCCTTTTTTGTAATAACTAAACTATATTTTTATAATCCATTTTTAATAAGATTAAAACTAGTTAAGTATGAATATTTTTACAAAATTAAGTACATATATTTATATTAAAATTTAGCAGTAAAAAAAATAATTAACAAAATATAGATTAATAATATATAATAAAATAATATATTTAAAAGTCATTTTTAATAAAGAATATATTAATATAACATTCATAAAAATAATAAATTTAGTCTCAAATCTGATAGAGCCAATATTTTTCTATTCACCAATTATGGCCGATGATTTAAATAACCATTCATACAAATAACCATATCATCATTCAACTTAATTGCCAATTATTCAATCAATCATTTCAACTTAAACTTCATTTCTTTATCTTTATCTTGTCTACTTATATTTATTTTATCTTTATTTATTATTTGTCTTTTTTTTTCTTTATTAATTTTTGAGTCTATAATAAATTTTAATGTTTTCTATCGAGTCCTTATTATTATTTTTTGAGACATTCAAAATTTTTGTATTTTTTAATTGAATTTCTATCATTTAAAATTTATTGCTAATTTGGACGATATGATTACTATCTCTCCACCTCATCTTATTGTTTTTACGTATTAACAAATATGAGGTTTTTATATTAATATAAAACAATATTAAAATAATAAAATTCACTTGTTATTATATCTTAACCATAATATTATTTAATATTAACAAAAATCTAACATATTTTAAAATAAAGAGACAAGAAAACAAGATAATTTAATAAAATTACAGTCATGTCACTCAATTAATAAAAAATAAAAATTTAATTAAAAATATAAAAATAATGAGTTCCAATAAATAAATAAATAAAAATTCAAATACAAAAAGCTAAATTTAAAGAATATTCAAAACTTAATTAAGTACTTATTGTACGAATAATTTAAGTTTGTAAAAGTTAACCGATCATAACTTTAAGTACTACGTTAGTTTCTTCAAATCCCTTACCTATAAGCATTAAATAACTTCATATCCTTAATATACTTTTGTTGTGAAAAAAAAATGCTCCAAGTTGGAATATAACTGCTAAACACCACCACGACGTACCAAAATTTGGTACACATCAATTTGTTTATTTAATTTTTTGTGATGATGACGGAAACGATGACGTTTAGTACATAAAAAAAATATAATTTTCCCACATTAATTATTTTATTTTCCATAAAACTACTATTTTTCTTGCATTTCTAATCACATAAAAAAAAAATTAATAGTTGGGACTTCTCTTTCGAAGTTGGACTCCATGAAGGATGAATCCATTCTTAATAAATATCCATAAGTGATTCATGCCTTTGTTTTGTATTTTATTTAGTTTTTAATGGATAATATATCTTATGGGTAATAATTTAAACATTTATTGTCATGATGCACAAAAATATTAATTTTCTCTGTGTATATATATGTTTCTTATATATGTGCATCCGTGAATTTTATATTCAATTTATTTATTTATTTTTGGCTTAGTTTATTTTCTTAAGTTTTAGATTGTACTTATCTCATAAAAGAATGTACAAGTTGTGTAATCACATGATTAAACAAACGTCATAGTTATAACGCGATATGTATGTAATGACTTCATTGGTTTTTTTAATAGTTAATAATTGCATTAGTTAACTAAATATGAAAGTTGATACACTAATTACATTGAAATATTATTTTCTCAAAGAAGAGGAGAAGAGATATGCACACAAGTTCCGTTGACTTAAAGATACTCATTAAGATTAGATTTATTGGTTTGAAAGAAAATATTATAGATTTCCAAATTGTAATTAATTAAATTGAAAATGATGCACGTTGCACTTTTCTTATTTAAAACACTTCTAGAAAATTGTTTTACTACAATGTTGATTGTTGAAGGAATATAGTACTTTTGTAAATTATACTTATTTGTTATAACATTATTTATGGTATGGCTTTGTTCTTTTAAACTGTTTGATATTAAGTTTCAAACTGTTTGATATTAAGTTTCAAATTATTAACTCACTGTCAACATCTCTATCACATAATCCAATATGATGGAAACATAAATGTTAACAAATTACAATTTCAAAAACTAAAATCAGTCAAAATTTTGATTAGAAAAAATAAATAAATAAAAGTTAACAGGACTTATCAAGATAGACATATATGCAAGGTTTGCAATATAAGCTATCTACGATACCCTATAACACTACCTCACTTTTGGTTCTAACATTAGTTTTTCTTTTCTATAAGCAATTAAACTATTTTATATTTCTAACGCTTGGTTTAGATCACAATCATACGACTCCAAGTTTAATCTTTTATTTATCCAAAGGATAAAGTGATTTTAAGTTTTGTAAAGAAACTCATTTTTTTTTAAATATTCCATTATTAAATTTATTTGATTATATCAATTTAGTTATCCTTGTGCGTGTCTTTAAAATTGTTTTTAAAGTATTATATTATATTATAGGTATTTCGGATAAATTTGAAAACAAATTTACAAGAGTGTCCCTCTCTAAATTATTACAAGGTATTTCCCATATCTCTTTAATATAACAAATGTTCATAATTTACTTCATGAATAAGATTAATTGGATATTAATTATTTCACATTTTCATTATGTCGCATCATTATAATATATATATATATATATATATATATATATATATATATAAGATATTTCTTTTTGATATCCACATTTTCTTTTCAGTTTTATTCTTTAAATAAAAAAAATTTGAAATTAAAATAGTTATTTTACTAATTTTACCCTTCAAATGATAATTTTTTTAAGTTTACAGTTTTTCTCAATTTATCAATTTTTTAATTAAAAAATTACCTATAAAATAAATAAATATTATTTATAAAAATTATAAAACTATCTATATTTAATTTTATAATTATAATAATAAAAATATTATTATTAATTTTATTATTATTTACTATAAAAAAAATACATAGACGTACACATGTATTTTTATTAGTATGAATAATAAAATTTTCTAAAAATAAAGGCACGTTTGTCATCTTTTTAAATATCCCTTTTAGAAATTTAGATTGATTTTATGAAGTAAATTCATAGGTCTTTTTTTTTCTTTATGGATTAACCTACAACTTTCTCTGTGGAAAAGTAAACATGGAAGCCATAAATACGTTCTCCATTTTCTCACAAAGTTCACATTGTTAGGTTTCACGACTTAACAATCAAAGATTGAATTGATTACTACTTATAAACTTACATTACTAAGAAATTGATTTGTCTAAAATCAAGACTTAAACACTAAAAGGAGGAGAATTAGGGAACATGTGAGTTCAAAGCTTTGACGTAAGTAATTATAATTAAAAACCTTCTTTTTATGTTACCTATCACTTATACTTTGGACAAGTCATAATACGATGGCTTCTAAATTCAATGCGTTTCAACTTATGACGTTTAATAAACTTCTAAAGCTCATTATTTCAAACGTCAAATTTACGAATCTTCATAGTGTATACACCATGTTATTTTTCAAAACCTTAGTTTAACTATATGATATGCTTGATAGAAAAGCTTTTGCAAACACTATTAAGATGATAAAAGTGAAAAATGGAATTCACATTTTAAAATGTTGACCTTTTCAACTTGACAGAGTCTCAAACTCATACTCACTTACGTTTCTTACGATATTTCTTTTAAGTCTAAGTTCTTGACACATTGCAAACTATTATTTACAATATTTGAGTTCCTTTACTCGTAATAATATTATATAACCAAAAAAATTAGATACTAAAGCTTAAGACAATGAATTTGTAAATTTTTTCATTATACATCACTTTATATAAATTATCTCTCAAGAAATGGATTTTAAGTCTAACTCAATCCTATAAACTGACTTATAAAATAAAATTTGCACAAATTTGTATACTTTAAATTTGTTTTATCTATAGTCAATATGAGATCTTTAGCATATCCTTTGATGGTTTGATAACATCGATAGGTGGATGGTATCATAAATTTAACAAACAATAAATCTCACTACATCAAAATTACCTATTAATATTTAGTCACATATTTTTATTTATTTATATATATATATATATATATATATATATATATATATATATATATATATATATATAGATATATATAGATATATATAAAAGGAGTGTATGTTAAAAAATTTACAAAAAATAAAATTAAGACAAATTTAAAATATATAAATAAACGCAAACCCAGTGGCGGATCTTCAACTAATATCTTAGGGGTGCTAAAATTTGGGTTGAATTATTCTTTTGGTTCATTTTTTCGTCCAAAAATATCAAGTTGGTTCTCTAGAGTATTTTAATATGAATTTGGTCCCGATTTTTAAAAATTGATGCAATTTGGTCATTTTTGTTAACTTTTTAAAGTGAAGTAAGTATTTTTCATCAAAATTGACACCAGGATCATGTCAGTTACACTAACAAGGCAAACCATCATTGCTCACAACTTCAATTTTGTTGAAAAAATCTTGATTTAATTCAAGAAATTTAATGAAAAATGACAAAATTGCATTATTTTTAAAAAAATCGAGACTAAATTAAAACTAAAAAACAATGAAAGATCAACTTAATATTTTTGAACGAAAATAGGAACCGAAAAAGTAATTCCAATTGTTTTATATAAACGAGTAAAAATATTGTATTTAATTTTTTTATGATAATAAAAAAATAGAACTATAATTATTGTTATTATTATAATTATAAAATTAAATATAAATAATTTTTACAGTGTATAATAATTAATTTTCATTTATAATAATTATTTATTTTAAAAAAAATCAAATAAAAAAATAGTTAAACTAAAAAAAATATCACTAAAAAATAATATTAATAAAATAATTATTTTTATTTAAAAAATATTTAAAAGGTAAAATTGAAAATTAAATATAGACAAAAAAGTCTTTATATATATATATATATATATATATATATATATATATTATATATATATATATAAATTCTTTTAGAATATAAAATATGTAAAATATATTAAAAATATTTAATTTTTAAAAGACATATTTAAAATTAAATAAATATAAAAAAAAATGAGAGGCCATAGCCCCTTAGTCAATACTATGTTCCGCCAGCACAAACCTAACCATACAATTTGATTTCATGTAAGTGAATTAAATTTAAACTTTCTTATTTAATATCCTTAATTCTACATTTGAATTCTTCACATAAAACTAAAATCATATAAAATTAGATTTTAAAAAAGTTAATGAAAATTACTTTTTGAAATTAGTTCACATATAATTTAGTTATGACTTTGATTTCGTTTTTGATTACTTTTAGAAGTATTATTGGAAAAATAATTTTAAAATGTTCATCACATTTGGTAGTGAAGGAACCTAAGATGTATTGAAATTATGTTAAAGACAAAGTGATTTAAGAATTGAACCCAACCGTGACTTGTGACTTGAGTTACAAAACGATGATTCCATTTATTTAGTTAAGAAACTATAACATCAATGATTGTATAATCTTACGTGTCGATGTTACCAGCTATCATCAAATTCATGACTTTCAAGTAACAAGAATCGTAAATTTGACTCTGAAAATTAAAATGCCGTGACGTGACATTCCTTTCACATGAAACCAGGTTCGTTTTATTATGATTATCTGTTAATTTATTATTGGCTTATTTCAGTTTCTATAAATTTATTTCCATAGAAAGAGATTATTTTTCCTATAAATATGTACAATTTACTCACGTTGCTTACATCAAATACGTAACTGAATTTACTTTGAAACTTATAGGACATCATTGGTTATTTCAATGATTGAAAATAAATTTATTTCAACTATTTTTTTTTTTGTGTGGAGCTCTTTTCATTTCGACTGACAATTTAGAAAATGTTTTATTTAAATACATTAAATAATGTTAAAAATGGGAAAGACTAAATTTATGATGTAAATTGACTCCTCTCATAAAACGCATTATTATTATTTTTTATTAAACAAGTTTGATTTTTAGAGTGTAGAGAAAAAAATATACTCCAATTACTATATTAAAATAACAAGAATCAAACATGAAGAGAGCTTAATTTTCTTAAGGAAGATTGCAAATTTTCTTACATTTTATTATTATTATAAGAAAGAATTAGACTATAACTTTGCTCGCAACGAAAAGCAAGTATAATATTTTATTAAAAAAATCCTTTTGATACATTTATACCTTTTCTTACAATTTAATTGTTTACTAAAATTAATACAAACACGCTTCCTTTATATTTTTTTAATTATTGGATAAGTTTTAGGATATAAAAATAGTTAAAATAAATCGTTATTATAAGGGAGCAATTAAAATTAGAAAGACGACTATGATTATCCATAAATTAAAATAATCAAATCTATGATTGAATCAAAATCATTAGATGGAATAAAAGATGGTTTCTAACAAAGTCATATAGTTATAATGTATAACCTAATTATTTTGGGGAGGGTGAATAGGGGTCAACCTAAGGATAGACATAGACTTTTAGTAACTATTTTTTTTTTCTTTCTAATAATCAAAATCCATTCAAAGAAACCTAGCAACTCTTTGACTTTATGAATTTTTATTTTGTTAAGTTTTGTGATCCTAATAATTTTGTAATATGTGGGTTTTTGTAGAAAATAGGAATATGAATACCTTGATTATAAACACCTTTAAAAATATGAAGAATATGATATTATTGTTTTTATCTATGTGCTCTTCCGTTAAATAACTATACACATAAAGTATTCTTTTCACACAACTTTTTTGTTTTTCAATGTTTCATGTTTGACTTCTCCACAACTTTAATTAAGCATTATCCAGAAAACTTTAACCTTGAAACCATTTGTATTTAATAATGTTTTAGTCTTTTTTAGAATTTACATGTGATGCATAAATCAATTATATAATTCTCGACTCTGTTATTCTGTGATATCAAAATTTTAAAAATATATGTGAAATGAGTGGAAGAAACGGGATATCAAAATATTTTTGTTTTAAATATATGGACATGTTGAGCAAGTTTCTTTATAAAAATATTTCTAATTTATATAAAAATTAATAAATTTAATTTATTTTGTTAATTTATAAATTATTATGGATAAGCATGTAGATATGATCATAAAATCTAGTAGGATTCTCTCGTGATATAACGTGACTTCGTGTAAGAAACTAACATAACAAAGTTAATGATGGTGGGGCCAACACGTCTCCAAAAGAAAATGGAAATAAATTTCGTATATTAGTAATAATATATGAAAACAATTAAATTATTTAAAAATACTTTTCTGTTTTTATCGTGTTAATTTTATATTTTTAATTTAATGATATAACGTCTCATATTGATATATAGACGCATACTAATATTTGTATATTATATTTGTTACATTAGTACATGACAAGATCTAGAACAAAGGTACCTGATAAATGGAAACCTTTGATGTGAGAGTTTAGGCACTTTTAGTCTCCGAGCAGAAATAAAAAGTTAAATAGTGAATATATATATATATATATATATATATATATATATATATATATATATATATATATATATATATAATATAAATTAAATTTTTGAAACAAAAGCCAAATATACATGCTGAAATTCTTTTAACATGTTCAAAAACCTTTGTCATTGATCATAATAACATCATTTCAATGCTCTCAACGTAATTATATAGGATTCTCCAGTAATATCGAATTTATGCAGATAGCCCAGCATATTACTTAAACATTCAACATAACACTTGAGTTTATAGTAATTTGTTCCATAAAAAAAAAGTTATTATGACATTTTTCTTACTTAACTTATAAGTTTTGCTTTCGTTTGAGTTACGCACTCCATTCTTTTAATCTTGTCTTTGTACAAGATCTTTTAATAATTCTCAAAAATTAAAATACATTTTATTTGAAGTATTTGTAATTAAATTTTGTTTGTTTTCTATTTTTTTTTGACAGAGTAATTCAAATATTTTATGTTTCAATTTTTTTATAAATATAATTGAAATTTTATTTTAAAAATTCAAATTTAAAAAAAAAAGAGTCAAATTTACACATTCAAAATAATATTTAACAATTTAAGTTTTTTAATATGTATCTATATATAAATTGTAAAAGAGGGAGTGATTAATTGTGAAATTTCAATTTTCTTTTCTTTTTGAGTGAATTTCAAATTATATTATTTTAATTATTTGAAATATTTTTTAAAAAATTTCAAATTCAACAAATAAATTAATTATTCTCTTAAATTACTTTATGCAAATAATGTAAGCAACAAATAATAAAAGATAAGTTTAATTGTTACGTGGTATTTAGTTGAAAACACACATCTCATAAAAACAAACAACAAAAACAATTGAAAATTCATGCAATATTCATTATCATGCTTCAATTACCTCTCTTTTACATTGATAAAACAATTGAAAATTCATGCAACATATTCATTCTCATGCCTCAATTACTTCTATTTTACATTGATTTTCACTCCCAAATGACCATCAACAACATATATTTTTAATTCCACATTTAAAAAAAATACATATATTATTTCCCATTTGCATATATATCAAAAATTTCAAAGAACTTGTACTCCATACTTCTAAACAACCAAACCATTGAATATAAGTAATTATTAACTCGACCCAACCAAATATGACTTGAGTTCAACCCAATCTAATTTATCTTGAACTAGACTTGACACCAACCAAATTAACAAGGACTTGTCTTGGTTTGACCTAGGCTTGAGCATCGGTCGGGTCAGGCCAGATTCAGGCCCAACACACCAAACCAACTCTATTTGAATTTAACTTATCAAAAACCAAATCTGGCCGTTTTTTAATTTGGGTTAATCAGGTTCAGGTTGTTTCAAATATGGTTAATAATGGATGGGTACGAGTTATCTGATCACAACCACTGGAAGCAGATCTGTGTGTCCTCTTCTAGTTTTCCCATTACATCGCCTTCATCGCCTAGGATGACCTCTACACGCATCACTAACAGACCCGACGACAATAGGCACCATGAGCAAATATGCACTCACGTAACAGATCCACCATTGTCAGCATCGAGACTAGCAAGTCTATAATAGAGGTGTTGTAAGACCCAATTTTTGTTATAGATGTTTAATTCCTCGAGCTACTGCAGGTGTGAAGAGTCATTGTTTCGCACATTGGTGAATTCCAGTGAGGTGTAACAACTTTTTGAGTGAGTTGATGGTGGGACGCTTTTGGAGAGGTGCAACTCTTCCTCCATGCAGATGAAGAAGAAGAATGGAAAAGAACTAGTTGCGTGTTGGTGAAGAAGAACGAAAAAGAAGTGGCTCGTGCATATTTAAATGTTGGACTGAAAAATGACTAAACAAAACCTACGGCAAGGCCAGGGTTTGTGAATGTTAAAAAAAATTAGAAGAAAACTTTAAATAGCACGTCAGGTCAGGTATTTGGGGATATTTATTTTTAGATCCAGACCCGACCACTTTTACGCATTTTATCCATATTTTTCAATCCACAAGGCCAGGATTTGTGAATGTTAAAAAAAATTAGAAGAAAACTTTAAATAGCAGGTCATGTCAGGTATTTGGGGATATTTATTTTTAGATCCAGACCCGACCACTTTTACGCATTTTATCCATATTTTTCAACCCACAATTAACCATATTTGTGCGAATTCGACTAATCTCCTATTTCATCTTTCGGATTACACGGTTATGGTCAAGTCAGTGTTTTTTGCTCACCCCTAGTTTGACCCAAACTAACCTAAGGTTGACCCAACTCAATCTCAACTTGAATTGGGCATAACTTAATACAATTCAAGTTGACCTAACCCAACTCAATCCAACTTGACTTAGGGTCGACCAAACCCACGCCTAGCTCAGCCCAACCTAATAACCTACCTTAGACCTAACCTAATTGGATACGACTTGGAGATGACTCAACTAGGTTTGACTTGGTCTCAATCAAATTTTCTTAGGCTTAAGTCAATTTAACTTAAGTTGAGTTTGATCCAACCAAACATACACTAGTGCAAAATCTTATTTTTAACTCGCCTTATATGCCTCAGTTGTCTAGCAACCGAAACATATAATGGCACGATGGCATTTTTGTAATTCCTGCAAATGTTTATGCCTCAGTTCACTTTTCACCCGAAGCCAAAAACGGTTTTATGCTTCGATTAACAAAAAATCGGTGCCAAAAAGTGTAATATGCTTCGGTACAAGAGACCCGAAGCCTAAAACTTTGCTAAATTTTCAAAAATGTCACTGGTCGTTTGATGTTTGGTCTCGTGTGTCAGGGAAATCGGTGCCAAAAGAGTTTTATGCCTCGATTAAAAATAGAATCGAGGCCATATCCTTTACTTAGGGCACAAAATCGCGAACCATTTCACTGTTCTTCTTCTTCGCCGCGTGCCTGCACTCCGTTCTCTCTTCTCTTTCTCTTTCTCTCTCTCTCTCTCTCTCTCTCTCTCTCTCTCTCTCTCTCTCTCTTGGGGACAACGACCACTGCTTCGGGGAACTCCTCTGCGGCCACTGCTCCACGGTGGTGGATCACGCTTTGGTTTGCGACCTCCCTCTTCTTCGTTCATGGTAGCGGCTTCAGCGAGTGTGGTGACTGGCGACATCTGCTTTGCAACATGGTGGTTCGTTAGGGCGGCCTGGTTTCGTGACGCAGATAACCTCTGATTTGGGTTTTGCAGGTCTCACTTCGTGTTAGAGCTTCTGGTTCTGGTTTCATCTACAGGTAAAGGATTCGTCGTGGTGGTTGCGTCTTCTCGTGACAGTGGAGGCGACAGTGGCTCAGGTGCGATGTGTAGTGTTCTTCACACGAGGGTTTTGCACCTACAATTTGCTGGTTTTGGTTTTCTACAGGTGGTGTGCACTATTCCTGGCGGTTTTGGTTGTGTTTTACAGTGGTCGCCAATATGGTTGCCACTGATTTCGACGGTGGTGTCATAGTGACGAAACAAGTGGGGCTATGTTGCTCTATGGCTTCGATTTACAGAGAACCAAGGCAGAAAAGTGAATCTATGACTTCGGTTCTAGAGACCTAAGGTCAAAAGCCACCCTTTTTGGCATCTCCCAAAATGTCTCGATTTTGGAACCGAGACAAAATATCAAAAACAACCAAGGCCAAAACCATTATTGCATTGGTGATAAGCCCAACCTAACTTATCTGACTCAAATCCAACCGACTCAACATAACTTAGGACTGACCAACTAGGTCTAACGTGAAGTTAGTCTAGCTCAACTTGATCTAGATGTAGCTCAACCAACTTGATTTGAGCCTCACCTAAGTAAATGTTTTTCAAGTTTATAAAGCTTTTTAAGTAAATGTTTTTTTTTACTTTATTTTCTTAAATATTTGTTTTCTTTAAAAAAATTGTTCATGGATTAATCCGGTTAAGAGACTTTTATGAACACTTAACCCAGTAAACTTTTTCTTTTTACATATTCTTTTACCTTATCATGTAGATCAAGATCAAGTTCAAACCCATAAGAACCAAGTCCTGATCCACCTGAGCAAAACCAAATCCCCAAAATTGGGTTAAAATAACACGTTTAATTATATATATATATATATATATATATATATATATATATATATATATATTTATAATTATATTATTTCATAGTCATCAACTCGGTTTTCTTTCTATATGTTTTTTCCATGATCAATAACTGATAGTTTTTATTTAATTAATAACAAGTATATAAAACTTTAGTTTCTTTCAACGTATATGTAACACCTCAAAATGTTTATCTTTCAAAGAATCAACCCTATACATCACTGTCGCAAAGTCAAAAAAAGAACATTAATATTAACAAATATTTCATCGCTTAACAGGATATTAGCAATAAAATCTCCTCGACACTCGATATATATGTGATGTGTAATTGTGACAAACACATACAAATGTTGAAATCACTTAAACCAAAGGGTCCATTTCCACATATTTTACCATTAACTACTTCCTTTTGAAACTAAATAACTAAATCTATATTTTGAAACTTTCACGCCAATAGTGCACCAGTTCATTGATATACATAGATACATGAGGCCAATTCTCGTTGAAAAGTTCAAATCAGAAAACAGTTTGCCTAACTGTGACCAGAACAATTTATCAAACAATTGGCAAGATTATTTATCTAATATCCTAGAAAATAAAGCTCAACTAGTAAGAGATTATTATGAAAAATAAACATATTATATAACCATAACTGTATATCTAACGCGTTTTATTGGAAGATCATTGCTGCAACTAGGAAAAGTCATAACTTTCTTAAGGTCAAACTTGGATACACATAATCCATTTTTCATTTTTTTTCTCCAAATTTTCTGTAATTAAATTGCTAACAAAAAAATATAGAAACCAACTTAAATGTTATATGAATTAATAAATTGCAACAGTTGGTACACTAATGATCCATCAGACGTGCATGAAAATATAGAGCCAGCAAATAGAAAATGATTTTGAAAAGTAAGACATGGTGAGCAGTCCCTAGTTTACAACTTTACATCCATTGTGGTCCTTCAAACCACCCTTTTTTTTCCCTCTATATAAACCCTCTAGTTTAGGACATCAACCCCACACATCTCCATCTAAACCCTATATAGTACTTTGTTTCCACCCTCTCTTTCTAAACCACTCAAAAACAAAAAGTTGTTGCCATAGGCTAGTTCTCACTATGGCATCATCTTCATCATCTTCATTTTCCTTAGTAATATCCTTTCTACTTGTTCCCTTTCTATTTTCCTCCATTGCTTTCTCTTACTCATTGAAAGATATTCAATCATGGTGCAACCAAACCCCTTACCCTCAACCTTGTGAGTACTACTTGACCAACCATGCCTTCAACAAACCCATCAAAAGCAAATCCGATTTTCTCAAAGTTTCCCTTGAACTGGCCCTAGAGAGAGCACAAAGGGGCCAACTAAACACCAATTCCATGGGGCCAAAGTGCCGCAACGTCCATGAAAAATCTGCATGGAACGATTGCATTCAACTCTACGAGTACACCGTTCAAAGACTCAACAAAACTCTTGACCCCTACACCAAATGCACCCAAACTGACACACAGACATGGCTCAGCACAGCCCTCACCAACCTCGAAACTTGCAGAACCGGGTTCTATGAACTTGGTGTCACAGATTACATTCTGCCCTTGTTATCCAATAATGTCACAAAGTTGTTGAGCAACACCCTCTCTCTCAACAAGGATCCCAACAACCAATTCAGACCACCTAGTACCCAAGAGGGATTCCCTACATGGGTGAAACCAGGTGATAGGAAGTTGTTGCAATCATCTTCAGCAGCTTCTAAGGCTAATGTGATTGTGGCCAAAGATGGTTCTGGAAAATACACAACAGTGAAAGCTGCTGTTGATGCTGCTCCAAAGAGTAGCAGTGGAAGGTATGTGATATATGTGAAGAGTGGAGTGTACAATGAACAAGTTGAGGTAAAATCAAAGAATATTATGTTGGTTGGAGATGGAATTGGAAAAACCATTATCACAGGCAGTAAAAGTGTTGGAGGAGGCTCCACAACATTCAATTCAGCCACTGTTGGTATGCATCTCTCTAACTTTAACTTCATTTTTTATTGTATCACCAAACTAATTATGGTTTATTAATTGGTTATGTTATATATAGATCGATAGACGTATATATATAATGTGCTTTAACTTATCCATGACGTATATTCCTGGTTCATTAGTCAAGATCATACACTAATTAGAAGCACCAGTGTAAAGTTAGTAATTAACAAAACTTGAGGTATACGTATCTAAAGAAAAATTTTACTTTTCTTAAAAGGTTAGTCCAGTCAGACAAATTTACAATAATAAATAAATATTTGGTGTAAATACTTTTATTTTTAATTTGACAATGAATTTTATTTTTATATACTGTTATATTACTTTTTTTTTCTGTAAATTCATTAAGGATTGCCATGATGGAGAAGCTAACACTTAATAATTATAATGTTTGGTTAACGTCAACTTACTTTTATACGTCTTTATTTGTTAGAGAAGAGAAAGAGAGAAAGATAAACTACGTTTTGATACTTATAGAATGAAAGAATTACCATTAAGTTCACATTTGTCAGTGAAGGAAATAACAGCCATATTTTAATATAGCTGTACGTTGAACTCGTAATTAATTCTAAATATAGTTGTGTCCTTGCAAACAATAGATTATTTGGATACAGACAAAAGAAAATTTATAATAATATATATGTTTGATTAGCGATTGAGTATAGTGGTGGAGCTCAACCATGCGAGACATTAAGAACTTCAAGCTACAATCATTTATGATATATTTGCTTCAATTTTCTTTTACGTAGTAAAATTTTCAATTATTTTTGTCAAAATTTTATCTTTGATATATTTTAACCTGTTAGTGAAAGGGACAGTTATGTGGTGTTTTCCCATTGGAATTGAGAAAATATAACGTTGTTCAGCCTCATGTTTGATTTAAGAGATAATTTACGTGGTTGAGTTGAATTGGTGGCTTGGAAAAAATAAGGGGCAGACACACGAAACTTGTCTTAGAAGTAATTTAATAAGGTTAAGAAGCTTAATTAAATTGTTGAGATTATGTGATTGAAGTTTGACTTTTGTGGTAAAAAGAACAGAGGAGACATGAGGCATGCAGAAAAAAATGCTTTGTAGATTATTATATTTTCTTTTTGATGGACCGTTCTAAAAAGGTGCATTTGATTCCGAAACCAAAAGCATGGTACCCACTTTGATATACTATTAGTTGAAGATGCAGAAGGTAGATTAAATTAGAATATGAAAACTTTGTTAATTGATATTAAATTCAACAATTCAAAAGTAGACAAAAGTAGTTGGTACGGCATGAGGATAAGGACATATATGCTGTTGGTTGATATATGAATATATACAAACAAACAATTAAAACAAATATAACTCATTTTCACATTTTCTCACAATTTTTTTTTTTATTGCTATTTAACATTGTTCCTCGTAACTATTTACTTTTTCTTTTTTTTAAAAATATAAAAATTAAAACTATTTTATCTATATACAAACTGTTAAATGGTCGTGAAATAGTGCCAGATAACTTTTTTTCTAAAATAAAAACTTTACTTTAGATTGCAAATGGTTGAAAATACTATGTTTACTAGATATAAGACGATTTAAAATTAAACTCCACGGAGTCTACAAGAAAAATATAAAAACTACAAATAAATATAAACTAAAGTAGAAAAATTATTATAATTTAATTAAGCTTTTCTTTTCTTCTTTTTCCAGCTGCTGTGGGTGATGGATTCATTGCTCAAGACATCACATTCAGGAACACGGCAGGAGCAGCAAATCACCAAGCAGTGGCATTTCGTTCTGGCTCAGATCTCTCAGTATTTTATAGATGCAGTTTTGAGGGTTATCAAGACACGTTATATGTTCATTCAGAGAGACAATTCTACAGAGAATGTGACATCTATGGCACAGTGGACTTCATCTTTGGCAACGCTGCTGTAGTTTTGCAAAATTGCAACATCTATGCCAGAACCCCTCCTCAGAAAACCATCACAGTCACCGCTCAGGGTAGAACCGACCCTAACCAAAACACTGGAATCATCGTCCACAACTCCAAGGTCACCGGCGCCTCAGGCTTCAACCCTAGTTCCATCAAATCATACCTTGGTAGGCCGTGGAAACAGTACTCAAGAACAGTGTTCATGAAGACCAATCTCGACAGTTTAATCAACCCTGCTGGTTGGATGGAATGGGATGGTAACTTTGCTTTGAACACTTTGTATTACGCAGAATATGCAAACACTGGCCCTGGCTCCAACACTGCCAATAGGGTCACTTGGAAGGGTTACCATGTTCTCACAAGTGCATCTCAGGCCACACCTTTCACTGTTGGAAACTTCATTGCTGGCAACTCTTGGATACCAAACACCGGTGTTCCTTTCACCTCTGGACTTTAGATTAATGTTCCTTGCATTGTTGATTACTTGTTTAAAGAATTTTTATTGATGATCAAATTGTATTTGTCAATAAAAGACAACTGAAAAAGTTTCACTCATACATTTTTCTGTTTGTCTGTGTCTATGTATTGAATCAATCTAAGCTGCAAGATTCTCTCATGTTTCACCACTTTAAACATCTTTTCTAGAAACAACTCTATTTAGTTCAAAAACAATAGGTAAAACAATTTTCTTGTATTGTATTCACGTATCTTCATTAAGCTGAAATAACTTTGATCAAATATCTATACATTTGCAAGTGAGATTATTTTTAGTTAATAAGATTTATTTATGTTAAACTTATGATATAATTTGTTTTGATAATAACAATATTTTAAAAGTGAAAGATTTGCAATGTAGAAAATAAAAGTATTAATTATTAACTAAAAGATATCGGTTTGTTAAAAGTCGAATAGTCAATGACGTGACATTACGGGTCTAATAAACAATAAATAATTTTTATTACGATGAATTTTAAATAATTTAAATATTACTTTAATAAGTAAATTTTAAATTTAAATAAATTCAATGGTTTATAAAGTTTATAAAGTGAAACTTGTTGTAAATTATTCAAGTTATTAAATTTAGTCTTTAAATATGATTAAGTTATGATTATTTTTATAAAATTTATAGAATTTGTCTCATTTTCTTGGCTTCTTGAGGAATTTAGGTAACGTCGTATCTAATGGCTCGAAAATTTTGTGAATGATTAGTTTTAAATTAAGAAATGGCACCTATACTAAAATATATTGTAGCACAAATTAAATATGATTAAAGTCAGAGCAGGGAAATTAATTGAATTGTTAATGGATGATGGACGTACAGAAAGTGTACTACTTTTATTTGTTGTAATTTAAGTATTTCAAAATCACCAACTCCTACATTGTTTTATCCTCTTTCAGAAAAAGTTTATATATTAACTCTTCATATACTTTTATATTGGGTAATCAAGGTTGTGGGTCATGTAGACATTAAGTTATACGTTTTATTTAGAATTTTTTTTTTCCATCTTTAAGTTCAATTTGCTATCTATTTGTGATAAGAGATGCTTAGATTTATTTTATTATTTTTATTTAATAGTAACAATAATAATAATTAATACGTACATTGTTTTTTATTGGTGGATGTCAAATACAATTATATTATTTATATCATGAGATAACTATAACAACAACCTAATGAATACAATTTAATCGACGAAGCAACTATATGAACAAGTAAGGGCACAAACGGTATTAAAAAATGCATGCAAAACAGTATTTAAATGAATAATAAATGTTAGCTTATGATCTAATTATCTGCATATTTGTTTCAGAAATAAATGATTTACATAACTGGAAATTAAAACTGTGCCTGGAAAAGATTTCTAAATTTAGTGAAAGTGAATTTCGTCAAAAATGCCCATATATTTGTAGATTATAGTTACAAAATAATAAAAAAAAAACTTAATAACACTGTTTATGGAATGCATTATCATAACATGAGAACTTTTAAAAGAAATATTTATAAGTAGAATGGCTCTTCTAAATTCAGCCCAATCTGACAAAATATAGTTTTTGGAAAATTATTTTACTTATATTCCAATTTAATAAAATTATAATACAAATTTTATGCATAATTAATTCATGTGATTTCCAAGAAATGATACTTAAAATAACACATTATATTTAAAATGTAAATTTAAATAAATAATATCTAAATATAAAATATTGTGTGAATTGTATTAACTTATATTTGAAAATATTATTAATTATACTTTTTTTACGTCCGATTTTTTTCTGTGATTTTGGTTTTCTAATTTTAGAAGAAAAAAAAAGTTCAATGTTGGGTGTTGTTTGTTTCTTTTTATTTTCTTGAAGTGAATTCTAAATCACTTAATCATTTAATGTACTGTAAACATAATTTAATCATTAAAATGTAAAAATAAACATACGAAAAACTAAGGATTGGACAAAACATACATATTTTGTAAAATCAGAAATTAAAATCGAAACCATTGATAAAAATTAAGAAAGGTCAAATTATATGTTGTAAAGTGTCAAAACCAAAACTATATTATGTTGTTTCTGTTATTTCTGTTATAGATAACAGTTACCCTTTTTCTTGTATAAAAACTCTCTCTGCTTTCCACGTTAATATACAAGCTTTTATCTCTCAGTCATAAACAGTGGTTCCTCTCATCTCTCTTTCTTTTACGTTAAGTCCTTGCTGCATTACGTTGCCAGCTCTGAGTTCAATATGGTATCAAGAGCATAGGTTCGCCTGTGTAGTTGTTCGATCGTATAAAGAAGAGCATCGTAGAGAAGTGGTGCGCGGCCGGGAAGAGAGCACAATCTTCAAAAGTGAAAGGTGTCAAGAAGTGTGCAAAAGTCTGAGGAGTTTTCAGAATCAAGATGGCCGAAAGTGGAAGCATCATACAAGGAGGCTTACCAATCTTTGATGGTAAGATGTTTGATGATTGGAAGATAAAGATGAAGGTTGTGTTTCAGTTCCAAGATGTGGCAGAAATAATTGAAACGGGTCTTGGAGAGCTTAGCAGTAAAGCTACAGACGAAGACAAAAAGAATTATAGGATGCAGCAGAAGTTGGATGGCAAAGCAAGGTTCTTGTTGTACCAATGTGTAGATTCACAAATCTTTAACAAGATTTCACAAGCGGAGACAACAAAAGAGGCTTGGGAAATATTGATTAAGACATATGGTGATGATAAGCACAAGACAGTGAAGCTGCAAGCATTAAAAAGGAAGTTTGAATTTCTGATGATGGAAGACAGCGAGACAGTGGCTCAATACTTGAACAAAATTCAAGAACTGGTGAATGCGATGAAATGCTATGGTGATAAAGTGTCAGAACAACACGTAATACACAAGGTATTAAGGTCACTTCCTCCTAAATTTGATCATTTGGTGATAACTATAGAAGAAACGAAGAATCTTGCGACATTGGAGATAGAGGAACTCCAACACTCTCTAGAAGCACACGAGTTTAGAATGGATGATCGCAAACACTGCCAAGAACAGGCGTTACAGGTCAGAACAACGTACAAGACAAAGGCCAAAGGTTTCAAGAAAGAAGGAAAGCACCGCAAGAAGCAAGAGGAGAAATCTGAAGATGAATCCAAGGCTGGAAAAGATAAGAAGAGACAAGGAAGAGATGACAAGGAGTGGAAGAAGAAATTGAAGTGTTATAACTACCAGAAGCTCGGGCACTTTGCTCGTGAATGTTGGTATGGTGAAGGTGCCAAGAATAAGCCAAAGAACCAAGCTAATTTAGCCCAAGATGCAGCCTCTTCTGATTCTGATGTGGTGTTACTTATGGCCAAGACCAGTAGCGCAGACCCAGAGGAAATAGCTTCCTGGTATCTAGACTCGGGGTGCTCCACCCATATGACAGGTAGACGTGATTGGTTTATCAAACTTGATGATTCTTCGCAGGGAAAGATTAGATTTGCTTATGATAGCAGCCTAAATTCAGAAGGCATTGGTCGTGTGGTATTACGGGATTCAGGTGGCAGAGAAGTGGTGATTGATGGTGTTCTGTATGTACCTGGTTTAAAGACAAACCTGATCAGTCTTGGACAATTATTGCAAACAGGCTTTATGATGGAAATGAAGAAGAATGGTCTAAATGTTTACGATCAATCGAAGAGACTGGTTATTAATGCAAATCTCTCTAAGAACAGAACTTTTCGTATTGCTATGAATACCCGAAAGCATCAATGTCTGGCTACAGCAGTAAACAAGGAGGAGTGGATATGGCACAACAGGTTTGGGCATCTAAATTTTCAGCACTTATCAAATCTACATACGAAAAATATGGTAAAGGGGCTTCCACCAATCAAGATTCCAGAAGAGGTGTGTAGAGAATGCATACAGTGCAAACAGTCTAGGCCCAAGTTCAAAGAATTCATCCATACGAAAGCCACTAAAAAACTAGGAGTTGTCTAAACAGGTACATTCTCACGTTCATAAATGATCTTACTAGAAAAATGTGGATCTATCTAATCAAAAGGAAGTGTGAAGTATTATCTGTGTTCAAGAAATTCAAAAGCATGGTGGAACGACAGTGTGACAGTAAAATCAAGGTTCTAAGGTCTGATGGTGGAGGGGAATATGCAGCATCTGAATTCAGTGAATTCTATGAGAAAGAAGGTATTGTTCATGAGTTCACTCCTCCATACACCCCTCAACATAATGGGGCTACAAGAAGAAGAAACAGGACCTTGCTTAACATGGTTAGATGTATGTTGAAAACCAAGAAGATGCCAAATTTTCTATGGGGTGAGGCTGCAAGTGCAGCAACATACGTGTTGAATAGGTCACCTACACAAAGACTGAAGTTGATGACACCTGAGGAAGCCTGGACATGTGTCAAACCTGATGTTTCACACCTCAGGATTTTTGGGTCTCTATGTTACAAACACGTCCCTGATGCATTGAGAAGAAAGCTGGATGATAAAAGCACACCCCAAGTGTTGATAGGCTATCATGAGACAGGTGGCTACAAATTATACGACCCCAATTCAGAGCAAGTGTCAACCAACAAAGATGTATATGTGGATGAGTCATCTAGATGGGAGTGGACAATGGCCAACCCAGAAGCCACCAACTACACCCTCTGAATTATGCAGATAAAACCATCATCGAATTGGCCGTGAGGAAATCGGGACAAAGATCACAACTCACATCCTATCTTCGAGACTATGATATCACCCACGATATTGTTGTAACCTTTGACGGGAATTTAATGCATTCTGCACTAATTGCTGAATCAGAACCAATCACGTTTGAGGAGGCAGCCAGGGATGGTCATTGGTGGCGAGCAATGGAGGAGGAGATTGACTCCATTAAAAGGAACAACACTTGGGAGTTGGTAGAGTTGCCTCTGAACAAAAAGCCCATTGCTCTCAAGTGGATCTATAAGGTCAAGGTGAATGCTAATGGTGAAATCGTGAGGCACAAGGCCAGACTCGTGGTGAAAGGTTTCCTGCAAAAGGCTGGTATAGACTATGGAGAGGTTTATGCACCAATAGCAAGAATTGAAACTGTCAGGTTAGTAGTGACTTTGGCAACCAACGAGGACTAGAGCCTGCACCAATTAGATGTAAAATCTGCGTTCTTGAATGGTCCCTTAGAGGAAGAAGTATATGTGCAGTAGCCCATTGGCTTTGTTCAGGAGACTGATAAGGACAAGGTATATAAGCTCAATAAGGCTTTATACGGGCTAAAACAAGCTCCACGAGCTTGGAACAAACGAATTGACAAATTCTTTGATGGAATTGGATTCATGAAATGCATATCAGAACATGGAGTGTATGTGAAGAATACTGAAGGCAGCAGAATCATCATCTGCTTGTATGTTGATGATCTCTTGATTACTGGCAGCAGTGAGGAAAGCATCGAGTCATGCAAAGCAGAGCTGATGAATGAGTTCGAGATGAATGATCTCGGAAAGCTGAGTTATTTTCTCGGCATTGAATTCACACAAACAAAATATGGAGTGATCATGCACCAAACAAAATACACTCGTGATTTACTAAAGAAGTTCAGTATGGAGCAAAGCCATTCAGCCATCACACCTGCTGAAAGTGGTATGAAGTTGGAACACAACTCTGATGAAGAAGGAGTAAATCCTGCAATATACAGAAGCATTGTAGGAAGTCTGAGATATCTGTGTAACACTCGCCCAGACTTGAGTTCCAGTGTTGGGGTTGTCAGTAGATACATGCAAGACCCCAAAACATCACACTTGTTGGTCGTAAAGCGTATCATGAGGTATTTGCACGGGACTGAGCAGTTTGGGGTGCTTCTGTCCAATGAAGAGTTGGTAGGATATTCAGATGCAGACTGGTGTGGTGACAGAACTGATCAGAGAAGCACTGCTGAATACATGTTTTTCTTGGGAAAGACCCCTATCTCGTGGAGTTCTACCAAGGAACTAGTAGTGGCACTCTCATCATGTGAAGCTGAATATATAGCAGCATCTGAAGCTGCTTGCCAAGCAATCTGGTTATGTTCCCTGTTGAAAGATCTGGGAATAAAACAAAGGTGCAAATAGAGGTTATTGGTTGACAATCAATCAGCCATAAACTTGGCAAAGCACCCTACTTCTCACGGAAGGAGTAAACATATCGAAACAAGGTTTCATTTTATCAGAGAGCAAGTTTCAAATGAAAAATTGGTAGTGGAACTTTGCAAATCGGAGGTGTAGTTTGCTGACATTCTGACGAAAGCCTTGAAGCATGCAAGGTTCAAGTTTCTAAGAGAGAATATTGGAGTTGTAGATGTATCTAGTTTGGTTTGAGGGGAATGTTGTAAAGTGTCAAAACCAAAACTATATTTTGTTGTTTCTGTTATTTCTATTATAGATAACAGTTACCCTTTTTCTTGTATAAAAACTCTCTCTGCTTTTCACGTTAATATACAAGCTTTTATCTCTCAGTCATAAACAGTGGTTCCTCTCATCTCTCTTTCTTTTGACATTAAGTCCTTGCTGCATTACATTACGTTGCCAGCTCTGAGTTCAATATTATAATGGTTAAATCATTCATTTGGTCCCAGTTTTCGTATGTAAATTTGAATTTGGTCCCTTAATTTTTAAAAGTGTTAACTAGGTCCCTAATTTTGATAATTTGTTTCAATGAAGCCCCTTCCGTTAAAATGGCAGAAACGGCGTTAAGTACAGTGACATGGAGATGTTAGACGGAACTGAACAGTGAAGTGGCACATTAAATGTGCTACACATGGAATTTTAAATGTTGTAATAAATAATTAATTTCGAAAAAATGAAAAATGGTGTGCATTTAATATGTAAGAAAATAGAATGAGCATCTCTGTTAGACTTCAAATTGGGGTTTATTCTAGGGTTTGCTTTCGTGACCGAAATTGGAGGAAGGAGGGGTTTGCAGAAGAATCGCGAAGGTGTGGGATCACATTGCTGGAAAGTTGGCGTTCGAACAGTTGGAATCAGAGTGTTCTTAGTGGAATTGCGATCTCAATTTAATTTCTTAAGTCTGCTTCTGAAATTAATCAGCTAAGCTCTCAGATTCCATCAAATGCTTCTGGAATTGTTGCAAGGCCATCCCTTAAAAAGTCTGCTGCTACCCAAAAGAAACCACTTGAAGCACTTGGTTCCTCACTTCCTCCTTCTAGGTCAGCCATGCCTTTCTCTACTGGTTAATTTCTTAACCTAACTAATTTCAATATATAAATGCACAATAATCTTTTGTTTCAAAAGTTTTGTTTGCATTGAAATTGAATTGAGCAAATTTGAATTTAATGCAGTGACCTAAAGGTTGTAGTGGAATGAGAGTCCCCAAACACATTGTCATCACGGAGAAAAAGTAAATCACTTAAAATATGTAGGTTTTGTTTCAAAGTCTCATATTTTTTCAACCCCTTCAAACTTATTATCTCAAAACATTGTTCCTTTCTTCCTTTCAAGAAGAGAGTGTTCAATTGACTTCATACATTTCTCCATTTCTTCTGCCACCACAGACTCATTGCAGCAGTGTATATTTCCACCACAACCTTCAACATTCTTTAAATATAAATGACATGATGACACGTTTCAGTCTAACATTTCCATGTCATTGTGCTCTTAACGCCGTTTCTGCCATTTTAATGGGAGGGGCTTCATTGAAATAAATTATCAAAATTAGGGACCTAGTTAACACTTTTAAAAATTGAGGAACCAAATTCAAATTTACATACAAAAATTGAGACCAAATGAATAATTTAACCTATTATAATCTATTAAAAATTTTAAAATGTTATGTAATATTGTAAACCTAAGCTTAAAATATACCCTATTTATTTTCTATAACATAAACTTGACAATTGGAATACCCAACTTTCTTTAAAATTAAACATATGTAATCGTGTGTGACTTTCACTGCTTTCACCTTTTTTGTTCAGCTTTTGTTAAAGTCTATGAAATGTTCTTCTAGCTACAATAATTTGAAAATTCAAGCGTTTGACAAGTTCAAATCCACAGAAAAATATTAAGTCATGAATCGATAGTCACACATAAGACTTTGTTGTATCTATCAAAATGTTCATTCTTATATTTTTCATTTTATTTTTGTTTTTTGGAATGGTAATTATTAGCTTTTTCTTCCTCCGTCACCTATAATTTTAAAATAACCACTTTACTCTTTGTAAAAGTGACTTCCATATTAATTGTTCTGAAATTTTTAGAACAAGATTTTCAAAATTTTAAAATATGATTTCTGGAATAGAATTTAGAATAAAATTTGTGGAATAAGATTTATGAAAACAGAATTTTCGGAATAAATAAAATATATTTTAAAACGAGATTTTTGGTATAAGATTTATAGATTCATGTAATATCTTTTAGAATGATTTTTGAAAAGAATTTTTTGGAAAAAATTTCTTGAAATACATAAATTTTAATTCGGATAGAGCTTTTCTCTGCATCGCATTCTCTCCTCTTCCTTTGATGGTAGCGGCAACAGTAGAGGTGGTGTGGTGCAGGGAGAGGGTATTTTAGTCTTTCTAGCTAGTGTAGTGTGGATTTAGTAATCATGGGGTTCAAGAAGCAAAATTCTAATATTTAGGCCCACGTGCTAGGAACTTGTTTGGGCCTTGATGAAATCACTTGAGAGCTGCTTTCTATACTCACCTTTTTTTCTCTTTACATCACCTTTGTTTATTTTTTTGACGTTTTTTAAATCTGTAAATATAGGTTTAAACACAGTTTTATTTTATTTTCAGTATACTTGGTTTTAACCGTACAAATTGTAAACACTGAAAGTGTGTCTTCTTTTTCTATTCACTGGCGAGAACACAGATGAGTAAGAATTATATAAATATTAGCCTATAAACCACAAATATGATGAAAGAAAAAAACATGACAATTTTTTGTTAAAATAATTTAATATAGCAGTTTTTAATAAGAAGTCAATTAACAATATTATAAAGGGATAAAACTGAAATTATAAAATGTGTATCTAAAGACAATCTTTTTATATATAAGTAGTATAAATATCTTTGAAAAAGGAAAATAATATCATTTTTTATGGTTAAAAGTGTTTCTCTCTTGTATTATTCTCCCCTTCTTAACAATGTTTTTTTAGCATTGGTTTTTTCTTCGCCATTGTGTCTTTTGGCCACTTTTTTTTTTCATTAACAACTTATAGAAAACTAATGTCTAGAATATGTTTTATCTTCCAAAAATTAGTTTCAGAATTTATTAAAAGGCTTGAAAAATGACTTCTGAAAATTATTTTCTGGAATCTGTTATTTTAAATTTCAAGAGCCATTTTTTAAGTCTTTTCCAGTAACATTTCACAAATAAGTTTTATAATAATTTGTTTACATTTTAAAAATAAATATTGAAAATACAACATTATGTAAAATCCTAAAAATATATATTTTAGAAGGGATAGTGATTTAAAAATAGTGGTACTTAATTATTTTAATACTAAAAGATTTTAGTATAAATAGTTTTGTTATAAACGAGTTTTATTATTTTAAAACACACAATCTTTCAAGAAATCACTTTTCTAGAGTTTTCTTACTTATCTCTAGGAGTTCTCGTTCTTTGTTCGCATGATTGAATATATGAAACCGTAGGAGTGATCCTCGCGACGAACTCTTCAATTTAGACTGATCAGTTTCTCCATTCACATAATGTTAGAAGTGAACTTTAAGCCTAACTTAACCCCACAAAATCGGCTTGTAAGATGAGGTTTACACCCCACTTATATACTATGGAAGTGCCTTATCTCTAGTCGATGTGGGTCTAGAAATGGGTGGTCCGTTAGCGGCCCAATAGCAGGTAGAACAAAATGTCCAAGAAATCTCGTTGGAATAGGCTTTTTAAAACAATGACTGTGATACCATGTTAGAAATGGACTTTAACCTAACTCAACCCTACAAAATCGACTTGTAAGGTACGGTTTGCACCCCACTTATATACTATTAAATTGTCTTATCTCTAGTCGATATGAGACGTCAAACAAATAAGTTAAGTTTCAGCCCTTTTCCTTGGTCTTCTTCTAGTTTCTATTGCATGTGAGACTTTTCTACTTGCATGTGTCCTTTTGATCTTCTATATGAGTCTTCACTGACTAGTGATTATAACGGTAGGTCCTGATCATTTTTGTGATGTTTCTATGTGTAAATAGAACATCGTTTGTGATTGTAGGTAGTTTGTGTTGGCACAAGCAAGCTTGAAGCAAAGATTTGATAAAGGCAAGTGCATGAATATCATATGTGGTTGATGGAAATTGATGAAGATCCACTTGAAGATTATGTTTCTAGTGTATTAAATATGATAATAATGTGTTAAATGTAATGATTACATATTATATCATGTTGGTAAATAATGTGTTAAATGTAATGATTACATGTTATATCATGTTGGTAGGCTATATGATATAGGTTAGATGTCTTGTTAGTCTTAGTGTGTCCTTTTTAATCTGTTAAAATGGGTTTTAACAGGTTAAAAGGGTTGTTGTATATAGTTTCTGGTATGAATGTATTTAATCAGTTGAATTCTTTTTCAATCAACTGATTTCACTTAAGTCATATGAAATCAACATATTGTACAAAAAATTCAACCAACTAATTTCACTTAAACCAAACTATATAAGTTGTGTTTTGAGAGCAGATGCACGATTCTAAGTTTTTGAGTGCGAAAACTTGTCATTCATCATTGTAAAAGTCTCTTTACATTACACAACTGCAACGTGTTGATTGAAGATCTTGGTTGGTCTTGGAGGCATTTTGTCTTGGGATTAGCTTGAAGAACTTGTGTATGGTTGGCTAGGTAGAGCCACCATTAGGTTTTGTAGTTCTTGTGTCTCTGGTTGTTTACCTGATGTGATTTCAAGTCTGTGAGTATGATTCTTGTAGTGTGTTAGGCTAGATTTTTGTGTGAGTAAAATATCTTGTGTGCTTTTTTGTTCGAAATTGTAATCTTGGTGTGTGATTTGTAAAACTTTTGAATATAGTGGAAACCAGGCTTAAGTGGTCCTGATAAACTAAATGTAGCGTTGTGATTGAGTGAACCAGTATAAAAACAACTGTGTCATTCCCTTCCCTTCATCTCACTCACTTTAAATCACTTTAAAAACTCAAGAAAACCAAGTAATTCATTCTTTGTTGAGCTTTAATACGTTTTTTGTGTAATCTGATGTTGCATACTTGTTAGAAATATCGATTGGAACAAGTCTTGTGTATAATTGTTTGTTATTTGAGTTAAATCTGTGAATTCTACATTATGCATAAATTTTTAGAATTTTAGCTTATTGATTTGATATTTTAATCAATTGTTTCATAGGCTCAAAAACAAATTAGTCTACTATTTTATTTTTTGATCAATTGAAAGTGTACTATTTTACAGCTTTTGCATTCGAATTTCTTGGTCTGTTTGATTCATTCAAAAGGGGTTTTAAGCTTTTGAAAAAAATTTAAACAATCAATTCAACCTCCCTTCTTGGCTTAAATCACTATTTCAAACTAACATTTTGGTGTTCCAAGAGCTATTTGGGTTGTCTTTTATAGGTAAGGGAAGCTACGTTTCTGTTGAATTTTAGTGTGAATGTATCATGTGATCATGGTCTCTTGTAATAAAATATTATGTGATTACATTTAAGAAGGGTGGTAGTTATATATTTAATATTTTTATAATTTATATTTTTTATTTTGAAATTTATAATTTTAATTAAGTTTAAAATCAGTTTTAGTTAAATATAATGAATATTTAGAAAAGATCTCGTCATCATGGTCTCTTGTAGTAAAATATTATGTGAATACATTTAAGAGGAGTGATATCATCTCAGAAAGTGAACATAAACATTTAGCTACAGAGCTCGATTTAAAATTTTTAAAATGTTGAGGATTCAATAGACTACAAAAATTTATTAAGGACCCAGTTGAAAATTTTCAAATTTAAAAGAAACTTAAAACATAATTGAGCCTAATTAATATTATAAACAATTGAATTGAAATTAAATTCAAATTATTACTTTTTGAAAAAAAGTTAGTTCGAAGTAATAATTATACAATGTAACATCATTAATCATTCGTTCAAGTGTAAAAGAGTGGACTAATATTTTATGAAGTATGAACTAATATATAACAAAGTAAACACTTACCGTGAGAAAGTGCATTTAGATTAGGCGAGAGTCATGTGCATACAACAATAAATATATAGAAAATAACTTACTTTAAAAGTACAAACTTAATTATTTTAAATTGTAAGAACTTAATTCTTTGATTCTTTGAGAGCCATGCATGCATGAAGTTCAAGTATTTAAGCTTATAGTCTCTCTTATCTGTAATAAAAAAACAAACCAATGAATATAAATTATGGAAGTTCATGTTTTTTTCCATTTCATCAAATGAACTTTGTATTTATATAAATCATGCACTTCATGTGTCTATGCACTTCACGTATTGATTATGCTTTTTAATATTCAAATATTAAAGAAGTACTTGTTTATGCATTTAAATATTCAAAGATTAAAAAGGTACTTTGTCCGCACTTCACGTGGATAATATTCAAAGATTATTTATATAGTTCTTCTAACGGTGCAATAGGACCCATAAGCATTTCAATAAAGAATGAAAACATTATTATATACTAGAAGAATGAAAACAAAAAAGAATAACCCAATCTTTTATTGAATGCAATACTTTTTTCAACAAACTAATTATACCTTGGATTTGTCGTTAGAGCAACCTCAGTAGATGAACAGGGTACATGATGCAGAGTAAGAACCCTAATTGTTCGGTGAACACTTGAACTGAAAAGAAAAGTAGGAAAAATTACAATTGGGAAGAAAACATGAGGTTATAAAGTGATTACTTATATAATCAATAATACCAAAAGAATGGAAGAAAAAAAATCAAGTCGACAGTGAGTGAGGGATGCAAATTTATCTACTTGTTAAGTCGCAATTGATGTTGGTCCTTGAGTTGAGATGCAACGTCAATCTCCTTACTATTTGCAGTTGAAGCTAGGTTTCCATTCGTCAACCCACCAATGTGTTTGGTTAAAAAAATAGCCCAACATAATGTTTGTCACCATGCGGGTTGGTGGGCCAACCCAGCCCACCACGGGTTCAACTTGGGTGAGCTGGGTTCTTGGTGGGCCAGGTCAAAAATTGACCCATACTGAAATTTGTAAAAAAATTTCAACCTAACCCGGCTCGAACCCGTGGTGGGCTGGGTTAGCCCACGGGTTTTTACCCACTTTGACGGCTCTAGTTATGACAGTTGTCTTAAAGTCTAGTAGTTTCTTTTGTTAACCGCTTCTATAGTCATTCTTTGTTGTATAAAAGACTTGTACTGGTTTCATTCTTTTTTTAGTGTGAATGAGATATACGCACCTTTTCTTGCATCTCTCTTAAACCCTTTATGGTATCTAGTGCTAGGTTACGATAACTAGGGGTGTGTGAAAGTCCGCGAGAAAAAAAGTGAGAATTCCTTACGCGTGTGGTATGATTCTTGTGCGCAAAACAAGAGTGGAGCAGAGGTTTGGAGTTTTGATCAAAGAAATGTGAGCAGCGTAGGCAAGTACGATGGATGGGTTAGGAGGTATGATGCAAGGTTCACTGCCCATCTTCGATGGAAATTCGTTCAACGATTGGCGCATTAAAATGCAAGCCATTTTTGCCTTTCAAGACGTTACAGTTGTAGTGCTTGAGGGATTGCCAGAGTTGGGATCCAAGGCTACAGATGAAGAGAAGAGAAACTTCAAGCCGCAACATAAAATGGATATCAAAGCACGATTCATCCTTTATCAATGTGTTGGCCCGAAGGTATTTCACAGAATCTCGAAGGCTGAAACAGCCAAAGAGATCTGGGAAATCTTGATCAAAACCTACAGAGATGGAGATAAGAGCAAGAAAGTAAAGATGCAGACTCTGAGACGGCAATTCGAGTGTCTGACCATGGAGGAGAGTGAAACAGCGGCAATGTACTTCAATAAAATTCAAGAACATGTGAGTGCAATGGGTGCTTGTCGTGATCCCATCATTGATTAGTATGTAGTTGAAAAGATACTGAGATCATTGCCACCAAAGTTTGATCACATTGTGGTGACTATTGAGGAAACACGTGATACAGGGTCTATGGAGTTAGAAGAGTTACAACACTCTTTGGAGTCGCATGAGCATATGTTGGTTGAGTGTACACAGGTTCAAGAGCAAGCTCTACAAGCTCGGTCATAATTTCATGGCAAGGTAAAAGGCTTCAAGAAAGGTGGCAAGAAGAAATATGGTCAAAAAAGGGCTCGAGAAAAGAAAGGGAAAGAGGCCAGTGACCAAGAAAATCGTAAAGATCACAAGAATGATGATGAGTCTGAACAAGAAAAGGAATGGAAGTTTTATAAGCGTAAGGTGAGGTGTTATAACTGTCAAAAATTTGGCCATTTTGCGAAAGAGTGTTGGAATGGAGATGGTGCGAAGAACAAGCCAAAGAATCATGCTCATCTAGCTCAAGATGACACTTCATATTCTATGGCAGTGATGCTAATGGCTCAAATAAGTTGTGAAGATGTTACTGACACTGCCTGGTACCTAGACTCTAGGTGTTCAACCTATATAACAGGCAAGAAGGAGTGGTTTGTCAAGATGGAGGAGGCAGCTAATGGAAGAATCAAATTTGCTAATAATAGGAGTCTTGTGGCAGAGGGGTCAGTTAGAGTGGTGTTGCAAGGAAATGATGGGAGAGAAGTGATAATTGAGTAAGTACTATATGTTCCTGGGTTGAAAACTAATCTGATAAGTCTCAAACAACTCTTGCAAAAGGGGTTTGTGGTGACAATGAAGAATAATTTCCTTAACATCTTTGACCAGAATAAACAACTGGTTGTGAGTGCAAGTTTGTCTAAAAACAGGAATTTTCGTGTGGTAATGGAAGCAGTCAAGCATCAATGTTTGGCTATGACAAGAAATGAGTTGGAATGGCTATGGCACCTATGGTTTGGGAATTTAGACTTCAAAGACTTATCCAGGCTAAGTCAGTGTACAATGGTTAGAGACTTGCCACATATTAGAGTACCTAATTGGAATTGGGAGAAAATGGAGCCAGAAGAACCAAGAATTATGTTGGAAGAGCATGTTACAGAAGTAGAAGTAAACATTTTTGACCCAAGTGCAGGGGTGCGAAAATCATCCAGAATTTCACAGTAGCCTCCTCATCTGAGAGATTATGAGCTATCCTATGATACTATAGTTACTACTGAAGGTAACTTTGTTCACTATGCTTTAATAGCTGAGTTTGAGCCTATTGAATTTGCACAAGCAGTAGTTGATGAAAAATGGTTGAGAGCAATGCAAGAAGAGATTAAGTCCATTAATAGAAATGAGACTTGGGAGTTGGTGAAGCTGCCTAATAACAAGAAACCAATAGCATTGAAGTGGGTGTATAAAGCCAAAATAAATCCACAGGGAGATATAGTGAGGTACAAGGTGAGGCTAGTAGCTAAAGGCTTCTTGCAAAAGGCAAGAATTGATTATGGTGAGGTTTATGCTCCAGTAGCAAGGATAGAAACAATAAGATTGGTGGTTTCAATTGCCATACAACACAATTGGCCACTGTATCAACTAGATGTTAAGGCGGCATTCTTGAATGGAAAGTTGGAAGAAGAAGTTTATGTAGTTCAACCATAGGGATTTGTTAACAACAAGCAACCTGATCTTGTTTACAGGTTGAAAAAGGCTCTTTACAGACTCAAACAGGCTCCAAGGGCTTGGAGCCAGAGAATTAATGCTTTTATGAGTGAGGTTGGATTTGAAAAGTGTGCTTCTGAACATGGTGTATACGTGTAGTGCTGTGAGATTGAGGGAAAACCAGAAAAATTGATAGTGTGTCTGTATGTGGATGATCTTTTGGTCACGGGGAGCAGTGAAAAACTTATATCTAAGTTTAAGCTACAAATGTTAACCGAGTTTGAAATGAGTGATTTGGGGAAGTTGAGCTATTTCCTTGGAATTGAATTCACATAAACAGAAGATGGAGTCATGATGCACTAGTCAAGATATGCGTGGGATATGCTGCGAAAATTTGAAATGGACAACAACAAATCTACAAGTACTTCAGCAAAGGTTGGGTTGAGACTAGAAAAAAGAACAGGAGGAGGAAGCTGTAGATCCAACAATTTACATAAGTATAATAGGAAGTTTAAGGTATTTGTGTAACACACGACTAGATATGAGTTATAGTGTTGGCCTAATTAGTAGGTTTATGTAGAATCCTAGCATCTCGCACATGAATGCAGCTAAGCTGTTTTGAGGTATGCACAAGGAACAACCAAATCTGGTATTCTGCTGCCAAAGAAGAAGCAAGGTGAAGATATGAAATTAACAACATATTCATATGCTGACTGGTGTGATGATAAATTTGACAGAAGAAGCATAGTAGGATACATATTTTTCTTAGGAACAACACCAATATCATGGAGCTCAAGGAAGGAATCAATGGTTGCATTATCCTCTTATGAAGTAGAATATGTAGCTGCTTGTGAAGCTTCATGTCAAGCTGTTTGGCTTTGTTCGCTGATGAGGGAGTTGGAGGTTGAGCTAAATGAGAAGGTGAAGTTGTTGGTTGACAATAAATCATCCATCAATCTGGCTTATCACCCTGCTTCTCATGGGAGGAGCAAACATATTGAGACCAAGTTTCACTATATAAGAGAGGAGGTTAACAAGGGAAGCTTGGAGGTGGAATATTACAGTTCTGAAAAACAATTGGCAGATGTATTCACGAAGCCTTTGAAGCGTGAATGTTTTAGTCAACTAAGACAACTTATTGGTGTTAGAAGTGTTAGCTAGATGGTGTTTGGCTTAAGGGGTATGTTAGTGTTGTAAGTCAAAAACAGAAAAGTTGTCCCTCTGTTATGACAGCTGTCTTAAAGTATGGTAGTTTCTTTTGTTAACCGCTTCTATAGTCATTCTTTACTGTATAAGAGACTTGTACTGGTTTCATTCTTTTTTCGTTGCGAATGAAATATACGCACCTTTTCTTGCATCTCTCTTAAACCCTTTACACCTCACCATTTCTCATAAACACAAACGATAAGAACTTCACCATTCTTCTTCCTCCAAGGAACACGCCATGGTTCATCACCAACTCCCCTCCAGGCTCCATCATATTCCTCCCAATTTCAAAAGCAACCCACACATCTCCATTCCTCCAATCTTCCCTCCTCCACTCTAACCATCATCATTTTTGTTCCCAACCTTCCAACCCCACTCCAGAGTTAAGAAAACCAACCATACAAAAACTCCCTCACCATTAACCTCATCCTTTTCGTTCTTATCATCACCTGCACCAAACACACAACGAAACACAACACCCAATCAGAAAAAAGAAAATAGTGGTCACTAAAGGTGACTCTGGCTCCGATTGACGTTTTTGGAGCCAGCCTTGGTCGACGATGGCAGAGATGAAGACGCACGGTGGCTGATCTAGGCGCCACTCCTTGGTTGGTCTCCGTGACGGAGGAAGAAAATGAAAATGGAAGGGCTCCGACAACGGTGGCAACCAGCGGCATTGGTGGAGACGTACCTGCGACATCGGAGGAAACGAAGAAGAAGAAACCTAAATATGAAGATGATTGCGCTTGACCCGGTTCTTCGTGCATCCTCACGTTTTTTCATGCACTCCTAGTTACTCCACTCCTTTCCTTTATTTTATGAGAAATGATAGGTTGACACCCACATTTGACTACTTTTTTTACCACCTTAAAATTAACTTGTAACTCAAGATAAATTAACTTGTAACCTATGAAGGTGGTAAAAAAAGTGGTCAAATGTGGATGTCAACCTATCATTTCTCTTATTTTAATTTTCTGCACTTCCAGAATATTTATGTACTGCATCTCTTATTTTATTTTTCGCACCCTTACATTCACTACATACACCACACTTTATTTGTTCACTGCAGTTTGCTTTTACTATCCCCACTCTCCCTTGTTATGGTTTGGTCTTTTTCTATTTTTATTTAATACCCTTACATTTCACTTCGCGCACCCCACGTTTTGCTTCCTGTACCTCTACTTTGGTTGAATTAAATTCCTGCTAGTTGCACCTCACGTTTTATTATTATCACCCATATTTTAGCACATTATCTACTGCTTGCACTCCCACGTTTATTACTTGCACTCTATTGATTTTTGGGTTAAATTTCTATCTTAAGAGATTGCCTTTTTATTGTTGTTACCTAGCATTTCATACTTTCAAGTGCACTAACTTTTATTACAAAAATAATAACAAACATATTTTAAAGTAATAATGCAAAAAATGCAAAAAATGATTTTTATATACGTTTTTAAGTTGATTGTTTTAAAATTATTTTGGATGTTTTTAATATATTTTAATATTCTAAAATCATTTTGGATGTAATTATAATTTGGTTATCTTAAGACTTTAAAACCACTTTAGATGTCCTTGTAATTTGGTTATTCCAAGATTTTAAAATCACTTTAAATGTACTTCTAATTTGGTTATTTCAATGTTCTAAATAGGGATGACAACGGGGCGGAACGGAGATGGATTTCGCTATCTCATATCCACTATTGTAGAAAAAATTCATCCCCAAACCTAACGGGTATCAAACTTTTGTCTCATCCCCATTCTCACCAAGTAACAGGTACAATCTCGTATTCATACCCGTACCCGTTTTCTTACTACTCCAATATTAATTTGAATTAACTTTTATAAAATAATAAAAAATTATGGTAAAGGAAATATAATATTATCAAATTTTTAATATTAGAGGATGGTTGTTTCTTCGATATCAAATACTTTGAAATAAATTATAATTGTTTACATTTTATAATCGAATACCAAATAAATTTTTATAAGAACCAAAACATTTATTAAATTTGCAAACTGCAAACATTAATGAAACCTAGTTAATAAAATTAAAAAATATAAAGGAAAACAAATATTCAAATTAAAATATATTTTAAATGTTTGTTTACTTCAATTTTTAAAATTCTAATGAATATCTTTTTTATACACTAATAAAATTATAATACATCACTTGATCAAAACGATACAAAGAACAAATAATAAACATAATAATAAAATTTTGACATAGATCTTGTATCTTTTGAACTTCAATATATGTTGGATGAAGATAAAAATATTCATGGAAATTACATTAAATTTTTATATTGTAGTAAATAAAAGTTATTTATACAATTATAGTGAAAAATTACAATATGATTGATAATGAGTTAGAAATAAAAAATAATTAGATAAAATATATTAAAATAATATTGTACATGATGAAAATAAACAACAAATAAAAATATTAAAAAATTAATAAATGTGTGTTTTAGAAGACTATTGAAAGAAATCACACAAATGAAAATAATTGTATAATTAAGGGTATGATAAGATGAAAAATAGATCTAAGAAAACTTTTCAAATATCAAAATATATTGGAGATGCAATTGAATTTCATGACAAACCAAATAATTAGAAAAAAATGCTTTCATTGAGAGTTGAACTCAAGACCTCCCGCTTACTAAACGGGTGCTCTAACCAACTGAGCTATAAAAGCAACTTATAATATTTATATCTATATACATATAGGTATGGTATGATATCGTTGTTTCCTTTGCTAAACCAAATGGAAGCATTGATCACCTCATTGATGGTGAAAGTGTTAAGATTTTTTTTTCTTTTTATATAATGGCAAAGGAAGTTTCTTCATGATGAAGTTTTTAATTTATTTTATTATAATTTAATTTAAGGTAAATGTTCTTTTGTATTTTTACTATATTGATTTAAAATATGCAGGTCTAACGTTGGTATTATGTGTGAGTATAAAAATCAATTTTTCTTTTTCATCATAAAATGTATATGTGAACTGAGTGTATGATGAACATTTATTATTATAAGTGTGAATGTAGATATTCAAATACCAGTATTATACATTATACATATATTAGAGATGAATATATTTTATATTAATGATATATTAAAATATACATATTATGTGTAACAATGTGAAATAGGATTTTGATATGGACTTTGTGGTTTTAATTTTGTTATACTATACATATATAAAGGTTAAAAGAATTTTAATTTTGGGTGGTACTTGCAACGAGTTGAGGTTATTAAGACCATTAAAATTTTAATTATATGTGTGTTCATTTGATATGTAGTATTATTGTATATACTAATAGATATATTGTGTCTTGCTGATAGTGCAACAACTCATGCAATTGTAATGAGTAATAATATTATTTTTTTCTCTTTTGGTTACATGAGAAGTCAATATTAGTGTCATTTATTGTAATACAAATATATTTGAAGGCTCCAGAAGATCTATTATACTTCTATCAAGAAGTTTAATAGAAACTTGTTATGTTTCAAGGATATTTGTCTAAATGAATATGATATTGAGACAAACAATGAATGAGATATGAAATTATATTATAACATTATAATTGAGTTGAATAAAAAAATGTGTATTGGAGAAATTATTAGCCTTCTCTTATGGCTTATACTACACATATATTAGTCAATTAAAAGGCATGTCACTGTAAGCCAGAAGCTTACAAATCAAAATGAATTCCTTGTTTGGCATGATTAGTTGGGTCATCCTGGATCCATTATGATGCGAAAAATAGTTTGTAAACTCATGTGGACACCCACTTAACAATAAAAAACTTCTTCAGTTCAAGAGTTCTCGTGTATTGCAGATTCACAAAAAAAGTTGATAATAAGACCATCACCAGAAAAATTAGAAATGAGTCAATCTCATGTTTAGAACGAATACAGGATGATATTTGTGGTCCAAACCCATCATGTGGATCATTTAGATATTTTATGATTTTAATTGATGCATCAACTAGATGATCACATGTTTGTTTATTATCAACTCGCGATCAAACATTTGCAAAGTTATTGGCATAATTAGTCAAGTTAAGAGCTCACTTCCCAGATTATCCAATTAAGAAGATTGGTCTTGATAATACTGGTGAATTTACATCTCATGTTATTCATGAGTATTGTATACCAATTGGAATTGGAGTTGAATATCTAGTAGCACATGTTCATACTGAAAATTAACTTGTGGAATCATTAATAAAACGTATAAAACTGGTTGCAAGATCATTACTTATGAGAGTTAATCTTTCAATGGCTACTTGGGGATATGCAACTTTGCATGTTATACTATTGATTCACATCATGCCAACAAGTTATCATAAATACTCTATTATGTAGTTGATTTTTGGTCAGTAACCTAATATTTCTCATTTAAGAATTTTTTTTGGTATGGTGTATATGCTCCAATTTTCCCACCAAAAGGGACTATGATGGCTCTTGAAGACGATTGACAATATATGTTGGATATGATTCTCCACCAATAATAAAATATCTTGAACTATCAACATGACTTATTTACAATTTGATTTGTTGATTGTCATTTTGATGAATAAGTTTTCCCAATATTAGGGAGAAAAATAAAACAGTTGGAAAAAGATATTGGTTGAAATGAATTATCATTATCTCGTCTTGATTAGGGATGTCAAAAAAATCCGTACCCGCGGATATCCGTGGATAAAACCCGCAACGGGTAAGAAACGAATATTAAAAATGGATACCCGCTATCCGCGGATACGGGTATTTTTGATACCCGCATGTTAACGGGGCGGGTATGGGTATCATAGTATCCGTACCCATGGATACCCGTACCCGTATAACTTTAATTTAGAAAAATACTCTTATATATATATATATATATATATATATATATATATATAAA
>Ga0214542_1002444_pt1 | contig 38436 bp, 27 predicted proteins | sample CNSS1metaG_FD_160096 | JGI IMG/M metagenome (GOLD analysis project Ga0214542, IMG submission 160096) | Root nodule microbial communities from cowpea collected in UCLA plant growth center, Los Angeles, California, USA - CNSS1 | ecosystem: Host-associated > Plants > Roots > Nodule | place: USA...
ATAATATTTATATATATATATATATATATATATATATATATATATATATCAAGTTATGTGTTTTTTCTTTTGTTGTTATATAGTTATTTCAACGTAATTATTTTAATTAATTATTTTAATTGGGAAGTTTTTTGATAAAAAAAATGAAAATCAGAAGTTTGAAATAACTCTAAATAAATGTTAATTATATTTGGAATCAATAAAAATTAATGATGATTCCATCTAAATTCAAAATTTAAATGGTAGACCAAAACATTAAATATTACTTATTATTTTTTAAAAAATAATTTAATATAAACATTAAATATTAATTTTGAGAACATTCGCAAGCCAAGATCATTTAACGTGAAGTAATTTAACCTAATCATTTAATATTTAATTAATTTTATATAAATATTACATAAATATGTAAAATTCCAACACATTGGAAATCACTATTTATCATTGTCACTAATCATTTAAAACCTCTTTGTCTTACAACTCATTGTTTATTCCAACACATTGTTTATTCCAACGCATTAAACGTGTCAATCAATATTCAAACTCATTAATATTCGCACTGCTCGAGATAATGATTATTAAAGCACTGTTTTATGTAGTTAAACTGCTCCTTCATCTTCCACACATTTTCATTATTCAACTGTTTCATATTACAACCTTTAAATTATCCACTAATGAATAATAATTCTGATTCTTGATCACGGTGCATGTTTTCTTTCATTATGGTGTTCACTTCTGAAAAAATTCATGATTGCAATGTCAAGATTTCTCAACTGCTCTCTTTCATATTTTAATCAGAACACTCTTTGCTCACCATAATGTCTTTTCACATTTCAAAAGACATTTACTTCTCTCATCTGGCTCTTATCTCCTCCGTTTCTGCATCCTCTTCTTTGATCATCATCTACAACACGCTTTTATCTTCTACATTGTAGAAAGGTATGCATGTTCTTATTCAAGATTTGTTTCACCAACACTCTTTTTATCTTCTCTGTTTCATGATCATCGTTTCTCATCATCATATTCAACATTTCACATTACACTGAGTATTTTTTAAACTTCTTCTTCATTACAGAAAGGTACGCATGTTCGAATCACCAATTTTTTTGCTACATTACGATCTACTTCAATGTCTATGAAACTGATTTAATTTTGATGAAGTTGTAAACTTTCACATACGATTCATTGATAGATCGTCCGTCTTTTATTTTAACAGATGACCACTAGACAATGCATACTTTGTGAAAGTTCCATTGTTTCTGCAAAGTGAAAGATTCTTTGCTATTTTTCTCGAAGAACAAGTTTTTGCAATATTTCACACATTAAAATCTTTACTAGCATTCTTATGTGATTTTCTTTTATTTCTTATATGATCTTCCTGTTCTGACAAGGATTTTGGGTTCGTGAACCGTTTGTTTGTCATAAGATTACGCCATGAACTCGGTCCACGTTGGACTATTTCTGATAACAAGGGTAATGTTCACCATGTTACCTTCAACATGGATATTTATAATCCAAGGATTACTGAAGGCTGGTCTGATCTAAGAAATTTTTATCATTTACAACCACCCAAACTTTGTTATTTAAGACATACTGGAAATTCGGCTTTTGAAATATACCTTTACGAACAGTGTTCAGAATCAAATGTTCATAAATTTTTAAGTCATGTTAAAACAAATGCTCCTCTGACAAGGTCCAAGTTAATTCATTTTGAGTTCAGGCTATCCAAATTGAACTGCAAAGCAAGTTTTTTGGTAAGGTTTCTTTCCTTTTTTCCTATAATTTTGTTAATTTCATGACCAAACTTATTGTTTTCTCTTCTATTATTCTCTATTAATACTTTATTTTATTTCATATTATTTCTTCTTATTTTTTTCTGCAGGATTTGAATTCAGACTTATGTAAATATTTTCGCAATAGTCAATTGTCAGATATTGTGCTTTACGGTCCAAAAGCACAAGTTTAGTGTAAGTTGTGATAAGAGCTAAGTTTGTCAAGATAGGCAGTGGATGGAAAAAATTTTGTGATGTTCATGGACTAGAGGTAAGAGACATAGTTATCTTCGAGGTTGACGTTGAAAACAGAAACCCGGATGTCAATGTTCTGTTTAATATAAATGAATATTATCATCGCGACTAAAAGCATTCATCAATTATAATATTTGAACATTTTTATCACTTTATTGTTTGTATGAATTATTATTTTATTATATATATGTTTAAGTCTATTGATTTTCAACTATATTATTGCCATTTTAAAAAGTTGTCATTTAATTCAACACTGCTCCATATCTTTTTCCACAATTCAATATCTTTGCCATTTATTTAATGTCAGACACCAAAATGTCTTATCATTCAGTTTTTATTTTTAAAAAGATTTTCTAATTTAAAATATGATTTTTTAACTATTGATTAAAATCACTTTTAAATTTTTTTTCATTTTTTGCGCTATTCAAGACACTTTTGCAGTTACTTAATTCCATACTCAACCGTCAAAAATATCTCTCATCTTTTCAATTTTTATAATTTGTAAACTCTGGTTTTGAAACTGTGTAATGTTATGATTGTTTGTACTTATCGATATATTTTGTACATATTCCACGATATTTTTCACTGGTCATAATTAATGCATATCAACACGTCATATAAGTATAATAAAATAAATTAATAAATTTATTTCATCACATATTTACTTTGCTTATCCAGGAATTTGTATCAGCATTGAAATTGAAATTGAAATCTGATCTGTTTTACTAACCCCCCTTTTTGTACGCACTAGTTTTCAACCAAAATACTTAACACTCGCAAAGGTACGCACTTCATCTACATATGAGCCTTAAGTTTATCGAAAATTTCCAAATCCATGTTATACATTGTTTGACCAAACAAATTTTCAATCCATGATATAATTCTAATAAATTAAATAAATTGGAGCACATGTTTAGTTTGCTTCTCCAGCAAGTTTGTATCAGTATTGAAATCTTATCTGTTTTTTTGATGTCAAATGGTCTGTGCACAAGTTTTCAACCAGATTACTTATCAGTAGCAAAGGTATGCACTTCATCTGTTGTTCTTTATGCATTTCATATGTTTATGTCCACATTATTAGGGTTTGTCCTTCTATTGTCCTATCTCAGATAACATCTTCTTTCTTCAATCCTTTTTTGTTGAATGCTTTCTACGCCAATATGTATTTGCAGATCTGCATTGTTTCCACATTAGTGTTACAATGAATGTTTGACTGCGGAATACACCACGCCAACACATTATGTATGTACTTATAAATAATATGTTACATGCTTTCTCTTCAGCATTATTTGTGGCTATTACTTTTGGTGGAATACAGATCTGCGTTGTTTCCACATTAGTGTTACAATTAATGCTTGACAGTGGAATACACCACGCCAACAAATTAGGTTTTTACTTTTAAAAATAGGTATCCTACTTTTTCTTCATCATAACTTGTTTGTATTTCTTTTGACCTTTTATGTAACCTCTGAATACATGAATATGAATGTTTAATTGTTTCTGGCATGCAAAACCTGATATCTACAGTTTTCACAAAAACATGTTAGTATGAAATCTGCATTTGTAGGTCAAAAATATATATTTCTATTAACATCACATGCCTATCACTTTTTTAATAGCTTACAACTCAATGGAATCTGCATTTGTCCTTTCTTGATTCTTCTACCGTTGAAAAGTAAATACCCAACTAACATATTAGCGTTAAGTTTTTCGAGAATTGCCAAATCCATGTTATTATTAAAGCTTACGTTTATCATCATCTTAGAATTTTGTATGCATTGTTTGACCAAAGCAAAAATTGAAACTTTACATATATTTCTAAACTATTTATTTATTATTTCTTTTAATTTCATCTGAATATCAACTTTGTATCTATAAATATTGTTGAGTTTTGATATATCGTTGTTGTGAGTTGAATATGTCTTTCTATGAAGTTCAAAAGCAAAGCCAAAAACTAGATGAAGTTAATCCAGAAAAGGAAAACTGGAATATCATTGTTAGGGTAATCAGTTCATGGTTTGTTCCAGATTTTAGTATACAGAGGTGTCCGTTTTCAATGGAGTTGGTTATTCAAGACAAAGAGGTAATATTGCGTTTCATTTCTTCCATCACTGTTATGAAGAAAAAATATTTGTACGTTAAACATATTATTTATATTCATTTTTTGCAGGGAGGCAAAATACACGCGTCTATTAGACGTACTTTAATTTACAAATTTCAAAATGAAATATCTGAAGGCCATGTTTTTGGCATCCAAAATTTCAGTGTGGCTCCGAATAATGGAATATACCGAACTACACACCACCCATATAAGATTAATTTCCAGTTTGGTACAAAATTTTCTTTGCTTGACACTAAATTGGTTTCAGATATGAAACCACAATACACACCTTTGTGTTTATTGACCACCTCTGGCTTTGATACAAATTATTTAGTTGCTAAGTTGATATTATATTTTTTTATTATCTATTTTTTATTGGTATTAATATATGTTTATTAAGTTTTTTAACCATTTGCTGTATTATTATGTAGATATCTTGGGAGTACTGGTAGGAGTTGGCATTGAAAGAGAATTGCAAGTGGATGGAAAGACAACAAAATTAAATGTCATTGCCATAGAAGCTGATGGGTAATTTAGTTCTAAAAGTTTACTATATACATTTTTTTGGGATGTATGAAAATAATGATGTCACATAACATTTATTGAATTTATAGGTTCCGCATAGAATGTACTTTGTTTGGTATTTATGTGGATGAACTGAATGTCTTTCTCTCAAGTGGAGAAGTACAAAATGTTGCAATAAGTATAGAGTTTGCGAAAGTTAAAACTTTTCAAGGTAAAACGTTTTTATTAGTTTTATACATTATTCATTACACTATTATCAATGTTAGTATCACATACACTATTTTGCATTTTAGATAAGGTGCAAGTTCAAAATTGTAAGTTCTGCACTAGGATTAAGTACAATGTTGATTTCAAGGAGGCATCTGAACTCAAATCAAGGTAATACTGTATTTGTTCTTCATTTTGTTATAAATTACATATCTTGGATTATATGTATTTTGTAACCATTTTTTTAACTTCACAAAATGTATGAGAACATTGATTCTCCATCTCAAGGATTAACTCAGCTTTCGCAAAGTTCCAAACATACTGTTGAAGATGACTTCTTAATGCTTACACCTAGGACAAACATACAAGGTCTCAAGGATTGTAAAGAGGTCAACATATATCAACATTTTCAATTTTGTTGTTCACATTAATGTTTTGATAAAAAAAAATTATATTCAAAGGTAACCACTTACATATTGTTTGGAACCATTAAGCATATTTTGGATGAGGATGATTGGTGGTATACAGCTTGTGTTTGCAACAAAGCAGTTTATTCAGATTCTAAGATGTTTTTTTTGTGTGAAAAGTGTAACAAGCATGTTATGAAAGTCTTTCCAAGGTAAACTTATTGTGCATTTCATTTATTGTCTATTCAAATATGTTATTGTACTTTACAATTTTTATGAATCATAAATTTTATTCTTTTTACAGATATAAGATCAAAATTCGAGTGATGGACTCATCAAATTCAACCACACTCGTGCTGTTTGATAGGGATGCAACCATCCTTTTAAAGAAATCTTGTGCTGATAGGTTAGAAAGTCATGACAAGTTGAAAGTAGGAATGATCAGAGTTTCCAAGTTGAACAGTCTTTCAGAGTGAAGAAAGTATGTGTTGATGATGATATAATTCAAAAGTTCAGTGATTCTTCCATGAAATCAGTGGTAAGATCTATTTCTGAATTTGATTCTCTACATTAAAGATGGTAATTATGTTTCAATATTTACTCATATGTTTGTCAATATGTTATTTAAGGATGTATATGTTGGGAATGGAGAGTTTAGTAGGGAAAAACGTGTGGTCAATGGGTCCACTGTTGATATTGTAGAGGTATACAAAACATCTTAATCTTTTTTAATCATTCTATATTCTTTTATTCATTGTAATTGGTTTTAACATTTAATTGATTTTGACATTTATTATAGGATTTATTAGCAAAATTTACCAACAAAACGATCGACTCTGGCTCCCAGTCACTTGAGCTAATCAAAGATAATGCAACATATGATGATGTAAACAATTCACTAAAGAGAGAATCTGCAAAGAAGATTGTATCACTTGACTCCATCGAAGAAGACAATGTTCCATTGAAGCTTCTGACGAGAAATATTAAAAAGGAGAAATGATTGATTTCAGAGATAATCTTGCTTTTTATATTTTAAGACAATTTATTTGATGGTATTTTGTGATTGTAATATGTCTACGAATCCATTTGTCTTTAATTTGTATTGAACTACTACTTTTTTATTAATGATTTTATGCGCTTATATCTGATTAATTATGTTTTAATTCTATTTTTTTCTTTGCTGGTTTACAAATAATTGTTGACATTTATCAAGTTGTGTCAACAAAAATGAATGCCAACTACATAAAGTTTCTACAAATATTGTTACTACTGATACTTATACATTTTAAAATATTTGTTAACATGAAATTCTACATTAGCGAATGAAATTGTTCTTTTGAAGAATGAATTTACAATTTTGATTTGCTTATTTATTTTCATTTTCATAAATAAGTTATATTGGCTAACCAAATAACTGTTCACAGATTTTAAGTTGTCTCAACTTAATTGGGTGCCATTTGCAATTTGAATCATTTTGCTGTGTACTCACTTCAACTTAAAAAAAATCTTAACCATAAAAAAATAAATTTCAATATAAATGTCTTTATATTTTTCATTCTGCTAACTTAATTTTTTATTAATAATCATATTTAATGATTTACTTAAATAATAAAATAAATTTTAAGTATTTGATAATTTTCCAATTTATAATATTTAATTGAATTATATTGATATAACATTTTCATTTTAATTATTTTTGTAATAGTCTTGGTTTTAAATTTGTTTGAAAAGAATTTTTTTATATTCTTTTTTTATTGTATCTTTTGTATATTTTTATTGATATTATTTTTAATGGCATAATATATAGGTAGGTGTATATGGTATTTGACTATATAGTTATTGATATATATAGTATATATATTATATACCAGAGTTTACGTATATTATATATTATATTATAAGAGTATTAATATAGTTAATAATCTAAAGTAAGTATACTCATAATATTAATTATTATTTGTTTATGTTATCTTTTATTTGTCAAATCTAATGGCAATCGTTTCGTCTTTTCATGTGTCTTTTTCTACTATAAATATCCATGTCCATTCCACCGCAACCATCAATTGAAACAAATTCTCCATTCTTTCAACCCTCTTTCTACTATCATTGATCAAGTCCAAGCAAATGGATAACAACTTCAATGAAGATGATCTTTTTTTCAGAATGACTAGGTACCAGTTCTCTATTATTCACCTTAAGGATAAAGTACGTTTTTAAAAATAGTTACATCGATTTTTTGATTTACAAAAATAGTTCTCTTTTTATTTCTGTCACCGTTTTCATATGAATAACAACCTTTTTCTTTCAACTAATTTTTTTTTGTTTTTAAAATGTTTATATTTTGAGGTTGTTGGGTTCGTTGATCGTGCATTCACCATTCTCTATGATCATGGTCTTGAGCGCTAGTAGACTTTAACGGATGTTGAAGGCAATAAACATGTTGTCACTTATAACAAGAGTTTAGACAAACCGTTGCTAATTGGAGGATGGTTTGATTTAAGGGACCTTTATGAACTACAAGATGACCACAATATTTATTTTGAATATGTCGGTCATTCTTGCTTCCAGATCATTGTTTTTCCCAGTAAATGCAAACCTTTGTCTATTGAACGTTTTTTAAAAAGACTTGTGTTAGATGAACCCCTTTTCAGAGGAACGAAGTTGCATTTTTGCATATTTCTCAATCTATACCAATGTCAGGCTAGCCATATGGTGAAATAGATTTAAATTTGATATTTATATTTGACTTTCTCTTTTTTTATATTTATATTTCATATCTTTTATTATTTTGTAGTTTATATTTAATTTTTTTATTTAATTTAATTTGTTAGGATTTGCCAGCTAATTTTGGCAATTATCTTCGTCAAGGAAGATTTAAAAACATTATTCTTCATGGATCGTGCAAGATAGTGAAGTGCAAGCTATTGTTGAGAAATCATCCAAAGAAGTCTAACAAAATAGGAAGTGGTTGGAAGGAATTTTGTACTGCTCATGGATTTGGTGCAACTATAGACCTGCTGTTTGAAGTTGATGAGATGAAAAATAATCAGAATGTCAAAGTGCTGACATATTGTAATTTTTAATTCATAGTTGGTTTTCTTTTCTTTTTTTAATTGTCGAGTAGCAATAGTTTAGTTTTTATGTGTTTTACTTATGTAGTTGATGAAGACAAACTTTTTTATATTTTTAGTAATGCTTATGTATAGTTTTATTTTGTATTAATGAAATTATTTTGAATTTTTTGTCAGATTCTATGACTGCAAATAAATACATTAGAATGGAAGTTTAATTAAATATTTTACAGCTTATTTTGATAATGTAAATAAAAATTGTATTAATAACACATTTGTTGTATTCAGAAAATGTTTTTTGGTGTGTTTTATAGAATTATTGTATGATTGTTTTTTATAAAGTTTGTTTGATTCATATAGTATCAAGAAAGTCATTTATATATATGTCAAATTGATTTTTTTGTAATCCAACTATTGGAATTCATCAGCCATTTATGTTGTGGTAGTCTGCAATCATATTTATCATACTTATGTCTCATATGTATAGAGGTATATTGTTTTAAGATGTGGACATTATAATATGTACTCAGTTTGATAATGCATCAAATTAAAATTGCTTAATGTTTGACCACATAATTTTGAACCAAGTTTCTATTCAGCTATCCTTTTCGGTTTACTATATATAGTACTTGGATAAAAAAAACACATGTGTTGTTGTACCTACATAAAAAAGAAATGTGTTTTTAGCTGCAAAAATAAAAAAGCTATGAAAGAAATCATATTTCTATCATTGTTTCTGATGTATAAACAGTCCACACTACATGTTCTTTCTATTTTTAATGATTGTCTACTGATAAAATCTTTTTGTAGTCTTACAACTTTTTTCTATTACAATTACAAATATTTGTCTTTCCACAATAGTGATTAGAGGTACAATGCAAAAATAAAAGTTTAACAAATACATTCATCAATATAGGAATAAAACAATATACACTTTTTTTTTTTCTGAAATGGATCAAAAGGATTGTAAAAATGTCGGGCTTAGAAGGAAGATGGCGCTACAAGGAAGGTTGCATGCAAGAAGTAATCAACATTCATGTAAGTTTCTACCATTACATTTAATTCATGTACTTTGAAAATTGCTTGAAAAGATATATAATTTGTATTCTGAATTCTGAAATCTTTACAAAGTCTTCATTTTCTATGTCTAATTTTAATTTTGTGTGTTGTAGATTACAGAGAAGAGAACTCAAGAAAAAAAACTAATATACCAACAATGGTTCTCAAAGTAGTAAAATATTAGGTTTCATTTTTATAACTAACTTTAAATTTATTTTGTTCGATTGGAACTTCACAAGACAGATGCATAATGAAATATGTTTCGTTTTGTAATGACAGATAAAACAAGTCAATCTGAAAAATTACTAGAAAATGCTATACAGAAGAAACCCTTACAACAGTTGGATCTTAGTAAGTGTTTTGTTTATAACTTAATTTTTTACAAATTCTTCTTATATCAATGAATGAAGTTTTTTGGTTTATTCTGTTACATTCACTTCTTTTACAATAATGATATTACAGATGTATAGAACAACATGAACAACCTTCAAAATCTGAATGAAATATTTTAGACAACAATTGGTGAGTGATCTTTGTTTTTTATATTTCAATAATATGCCTAAAGTCTCATTTTAATAAATAATAACATGAGATTCATTTCATTGTAGTGCCTGAAAACAATATAACAAGTTCTTCAAGTACTGTATTTCATAATCAAAGCAAAGACAACTTAATCACTTCACAATCTGTAGCTTCTACTGTAACATACAATAGTACTTTCGGTATATTTCTTCATTCATCCTAATTTTTATATAACTATTTTTATTCCATGAATATTTTATAATTGATATGAAATTGTTTTTTTAGTTAGTACAGTTGTTAACAATAACAGACAAAAAAATAATGGACGAAATGATTACCTTGGCAGTTCAGGTAAGCATTCTTCATAATGACAATGGCATTGCATGTAAGTAAATTGTTTTAATAATTCTTTTCTATAGGTGGCACATTTGAAGTTGTAAATGATTCATATTTTGTCTCTAAGAATAAGGTAGTCAGATATCCTTTTGAAGTCATACAATCACTTCAAAACAGATTATGTCTTGATGATGAAACAACAACAAAACAAAATGGTTCAGACACAACTAATGATTCTTCAGCAACAATAACACATGAAGGTAAAGTTAATGTCCAACTTAGTGATTTGAATAAGTACATAATTTGAAGCATTAAGTTAATATATGTCATTTGACTACAGTTGAACCAGATACTACAAGTAGAAACAAATTGTATTGCAAAGCGGAGTTGCAGGGTAAACAAAGACCAATTGTCCATAATTTGACATTAAATATATGCATTTCATGCTAATGCGTTTTAATAATGTTTAGAACTTCTCAATATTGGAGAACCTTGTTTGGAATGCCAATACTGTAAAGCTCAACTTTGGTATGAAGAAAGAGCAAAAAAATGTAACACCTCAAAAGAAGTTCAATTCTCATTGTGTTGCCAAAAGGGAAAAGTGGAACTTCCACTCTTAAAAAAACCACCTAATCTGCTTCAAGCTTTGTTAAATGGTGAAGATCATAAAAGCAAACTATTTTTACAAAATATAAGAATATACAACAGCATGTTCTCATTTACTTCTATTGGTGGTAAGATAGATGCTTCAATGAACAATGGTTATGCTCCACCATAATTTATTCTTAATGGACAAAACTATCACCTTATTGGCAGTTTATTGCCACAAGATGGATCAAAGCCAAAGTTTGCACAATTGTACATATATGATACCAAAAATGAAATGAGTAACAGAATGAAGCATTTCAGGTTACTTAACATGTAATTTATGTTGCTTAAATTATATATTTAAATACATTTATTGACATGTATTTCGTTTATTATGTTTTAGGTCAAACTGTAAGGAATTTGTTCTAGATGAATCATTGTTTGCTGATTTGATTAAAATGATTGACAATCACAATGTTCTTGTTAAATATTTTAGAAGAGTTAGAGATTTGTCACTACAAAGTATGAAATCAGATTTCACCCTAAGACTATTTAGAGGCAGAAACAAAGACCCTAGAGTCTACAACACACCTTCATGTGATGAAATAGTTGTACTAATAGTTGGTGATTTTGATAATATGGATGTAGGCAGAGATATAATTGTCAAAAAATGTTCTGGTGAATTGACAAGACTGCATGAAACTCACACTGCTTTCATTTCACTACAATATCCTCTCATGTTTCCATATAGAGAAGATGGTTATCAAGAAGATATTTCAATAAGAGAATCTCATTCAAAAAGTAAATCAAGGGTGAGAACTCGAATTTCTTTGAGAGAATTTATTGCATTCAGAATACAACAAAGATGTATAGAATCTGGTAATATTGTCAATGCATGCAGATTTTTCCAATAGTTTTTGGTTGATTGCTATACAATGGTTGAAGCACAACGGTTGTCTTTCATTAGAGCTAATCAGAAGTTAATTCGTTGTGATATTCTTAATGGATTACAAGAGGCTGTTAATAGAGGAGAGACAAATCCTTCTTTAATTGGAAGACGTATTGTGTTGCCTGCTTCATTCACTGGTGGTACTAGATACATGTTCAACAATTGTCAAGATGCTATGGCCATTTGTAAAAAAATTGGATATCCTAATTTGTTCATTATTATAACATGCAATGTGAATACGAGTGAAATCAGAGAGTTTGTTTTGGCCAAAGGGTTATCCGCTTCAGACAGACCTGATATTGTATGTAGAGTCTTCAAAATGAAGCTTGATGAAATGATGACAGATTTTAATAAGGATTTCTTTGGAAAAACCACTGCAGGTATTCTTTGTATCAAATAATATACATTATATACATATTGTTGAAATGAAATTGTTACAACTAATTTCATTCTTTTTTTGATATATCCAAGAATATACACAGTAGAATTCCAAAAAAGAGGATTACCTCATGCCCATATACTTTTGTGGTTGGATGGAGAAAGCAAATTGAAAAATCCAGCTAATATTGATAAAGTAATATCAGCTGAATTGCCCAATGCGGATTTGTACCCCAAATTGGAAAAAGTTGTTTCAAGTTACATGATCCATGGTCCATGTAGACATACAATATATAATTCACCGTGCATGAAGGAAGGTAGATGTTCTAAATTTTATCCAAAAAAATTCACATCTTCAACTTCAATTGATGAAGAAGGATATCTTTCCTACAACAGACTTGATAATGGTAGATTTCTTGAGAAGAAAGGAATTAAGCTTGACAATAGAAGTGTTGTTCCTTACAATCCACCTCTTCTAATGAGGTATCAAGCTCATGTAAATACAGAGGATTGCAACAAGACGAATTCAATCAAGTATTTGTTCAAATATGTGAACAAAGGTCCTGACAGAGCTACTCTTAAAATAAGCAACAACTCTGCAGAATCTGACAAATCAATCATTATTTATGAGATTAAGAGGTATTACGATTGTAGGTATCTATCACCATGTGAACCAGCTTGGCAAATATTTGCTTTTGACATCCATCACAAATGGCCTCCTGTTCAGAGATTGACATTCCATCTTCCTGACCAACAATGAACTTTGTTTAAAGATGATGATGATGATATTAATGTGGTGTTCCACAGATACAGAAATGCTAACACAATGTTTCTAGCTTGGTTTGAGGCAAACAAAATTTATACAGAAGGAAAATAATTGACTTATTCTGAATTTCCAAGCAAATTTGTGTGGTTTGCTAAAGAAAAAGAATGGAAACCAAGGAAGAAAGGCTACAACATTGGTAGACTTACTTATATTCCTCCTGCTCTGAAGACCTTTATTATTTGAGGATATTACTGACCATTCAAAAAGGTTGTATTGATTATGACAGCATAAAGACCATTGATGGTAAATTTTATGAAACCTACTAAGAAGCTTGCTATGCTTTCAGATTGTTAGCTGACGACAAAGAATATATTGATGCAACCAAAGAAGCAACCAAAGAAGATTATTTGTCACTTTGTTCATGAATACAATTTCTAAACCTGATGTAGTTTAGAATTCTACTTGGAGTCTCTTATGTGATGGAATTTTGTACCAAAAAAGAAAGGAGATGAACTTACCAAGTATTGTAAATTGTCATTTATTTAAATGAATAGAAATATAATTTCTGATTCCATAAACTTTTTCATGCAGGTCTACAAATTGAAGATGCTGAATTACAGAAAATTTGTTTGCTTCAAATACAAGAAATGCTAATGTCAAATGGTAGATGTTTGAAAGATTATCCTTCATTACCGCAACTTGATATTTCAGATCTACAAACATTCCAGAATAGATTTATTGTTGATGAGATGCAATATAATAAAGAAGACATGGCCAAAGAGCATAACATTTTTTTAAAGCACTCAATGATGAACAAGTACAGGTGTATGAGGATATCATGACAACAATTCTTTATAAAAAGGGAGGATTCTTCTTTTTATATGTATGGTGGTACAAGGAAAACTTTTATGTGGAAGACATTGTTAGTTGCTCTAAGAAGCAAGGGCATGATTGTTTTGAACGTAGCATCAAGTGGAATTGCTTCTTTAATACTTCCTGGTGGAAAAACAACACACTCAACCTTCTACATCCCATTGTTAATTAAGGATGATTCAACTTGCAACATAGCTCAAGGTAGTCTACGTGCTAAACTTTTGATGGCAACCAATCTGATTATCTGGGATTAAGCACCAATGATGAATAGAATGTGCTTTGAGACATTTAATAGAACACTAGGAGATATTATGAAAAATGTTGATGATGCCAATAATGCAAAACCCTTTGGTGGTAAAGCCATATTGTTGGGAGGTGACTTTAGGAAAATTTTACCTATTATCAAGAAAGGATCTAGGTTTGATATCATCAAAGCAGCAATCAACTATTCTGAGTTATGGAAATGTTGTCAAGTGCTCAAACTATCAAAGAACATGAGATTAAGTACTGCAACAAATACTCAAACAACAAATTATATCAAAGAACTTGTTGATTGGATATTGAAGATTGGAGATGGAGACCTGGATTTAAATGAGAATGGTGAGTGCATGGTTGAGATTCCAAAACAATTGCTGATTGAAAATACAAAGTTACCTTTAATGTCATTGGTTGAATTTGTCTATCATCAATTTGTGGTTAACATGATGAAGCCTGGTTATTTTGATGATGGAGCAATCTTGTGCCCAACAAATGATTCTATAGAGGAAGTCAATGAATTCATGTTGTCTTTATTAGGTGGTGAAGGGGTCACTTATTTAAGTTCATATACACCTTGCCAATCTGATGTACAAAATGAAGTTAAATCTGAATGGTTTTACATATGAATTCTTAAATGATATCAAATGTTCAAGGATACCAAATCATAAACTCAAGTTGAAAATAGGTGTGCCAATCATGTTGTTGAGAAATATTGATCAAGCGAAAGGTCTTTGCAATGGCACAAGATTGCAAGTTCACCATTTAGGGAAAAATGTAATCTCTGCAACTGTAATTACTGGAAAAAATATTGGTGATAGAATTTTTATACCAAGAATGGATTTAGTTTCATCTGATTCAAGATTGCCTTTCAAATTTCAAAGAAGATAGTTTCCGATATCCTTATGCTTTGCCATGACGATTAACAAAAGTCAAGGACAAACACTTTCTAGAGTCATACTTTATCTTCCACGCCCTATATTTACACATGGCCAGCTATATGTTGCTATTTCTAGAGTAAAAAGCAAAAGAGGATTGAAAATACTTATACTCGATGAAGATGGAAATGTCACGAACACAACGAAAAACGTTGAGTATAAAGAAATTTTTGAAACTCTTTGACAAACAACAAATTATAGGTATGTAATTTATTCTTCTTGATTTCAATTTTAACTTATTCGTTTGAACAAACATACATCAACTAATTTTTATTTTTGCTTCTTCTTCTTCAATACTTATCTTTCAAAGTATTGCATGTTCTGGACTGGATCAAAATCATTGTCTAAAATCCAAGGATTAGAAGGAAGATGGTGATACAACAAAGGTTGAATTAAGAAGTAATAAATATTCATGTAAGTTTGTAACATATCATTCTACAAATGTATTTTTAAAACAGCTTCAGCAAAGACATGTAATTTGGTAACACTTTACAATTTTTTAAACACTCATCATAGCTTGAAATTTGTAAGAGTATTTTTTTGTGTGTTTGTTGTTGCAGATAAAGAAATAGACAACCAATGACAAAGTGAAATAGAGCAACAATGCTTTTCAAAGGAAAAATAATACGTTTTCTATTAGGTTCTTAACTCATTTTTTTGATGTATCTTACATTTGACAATTTTTGAAACACATCATATTGTCATCATACATTGAAATTTGTATCAGTCATTTTTTTGGTGTTTGTTGTTGCAGATAAAAAATTAGACAATAAAAGACAAAATGAAATAAAGCAACAATGCTTCTTAAAGAGAAAACAATATGTTTTTTATTAGGTTCTTAATTTATTTATTTTATGTATCATACACTTGACAATTTATTAAAGATATCATATTTTCATCATATAGATTATTGTATAGTATTCATTGTTCATTGTCATTACAAAAAAAATTAATCTAAAAAACTTCGTGCGTTGCACGGGTAGAAAAACTAGTTTATATATATAGTACAAACAAAAAGGTAACCTTCGAGAGAGAACTGATTTCGCTATTAAAGAATGTGTAACTCCTTACAATGATACATAGGTTATGGGTGTATAGTATTGACAGAAGGTTGTACAAAATGAATTAACCACGTAAAACACAGTTTATATGAATTTGTGAGTCTAATATTGAGAAGACGCCTATTGTACAAATTGTCTTCACTAATCTATGTTAGTCTCCAGAGGTGTGCGATTTATTTTGAATTCAAGTTTGAAGTTATGCGTTGGAAGACATCTTCGTTGCAAGGAATTGTGAGACCATCCATGGAATGGTAATATCCAAATTCTTCCTCACCTTCGCTCAGCATGTCCTGGAATAGAGGTAGGTTCAAGTATGATACAGGGATCACAAATCGCTTCATTTTCTCCCCAACATAGACTGCAAGATAGCCCTTTGGTGAATCCACAACTTTTGAAGATGCTTGATTTGCTGCAAATGGTGCCTTTCTGATACCATTATTGTGTTGGTTTGAGAGAAGTCTTGAGAATAAGCTTTTTGAGTTTTCAATGCTTTAGGATGTGAATATTTATAGCAAAAGATATGTAGGAAAGCCATTGGCTAGAAGAATTATTGGTGAAGGAAGGAACCAAGTAATGGGACCAACTAAGAGACAAGGGCATATGGTATTGTCTTTGAGCACTGTCTCATGAATTAGCGTAGCATGTGATAGTAGTTAAGATAACAGTGTCCCTCCTTCTCTAGTGAAGGCCAAAATGTCTCCTCATTTGGAAATAAAAATTGAAAGTTGATCATGTTGACGATTATTAAGTGGGGTAGTGAGAGTTAGAATTTTCCTACATTCCAAAGTTTATCATGATAATGTATTGAACATTGGTTCTCTTTCTTACCTCCAAACACTTATTCATAGCTTTCAATCTGGTCTGCTTAAGATTTATTGGTTGCTATCTTTCACTAATATTATTGGTACATTCTATATCAATACAACTGTCATCTTAATTATTTGGAGAAGCATGTATCCACCATTGGATTAGCTATATCGATCACAATGCATGAAAAAATTGCCAATTATTAGATGCATAATTTGTTGGCCACAATCTCGAAAGGTGAATATGAACTACCACTGAACTTCCTAATCCTTGAGAGAGACCTGTGAGACAACACCATGTGATCCTTAGTCCCTCACTAGATTATTGAAAAGAAGTCATTCTTTAACTTATCCCGACAGCGTTATAGATAACGAGCCATAACATTCATGGTTGTATAAACTAAAGCTATTGTTTGTTACAGAGTAGGCTAAGTTAATTGAAGAAAAAAAAAACCTTGAGAATAAGTCCAATTTTATGTTGCTACCACACCCATTTGAGCAGAGAACCAACCTCTTTTGTATGGCCCTAGCTTCTTAAAATTTTTCTTTGTTGTTTATATTAATTAGTAGCCTAAAGTTCCCAATTAAATTCATTTCCTCATTGGTTCCAGTGAAAATATTTTCACTCTACCGTTCTAGGAATCATGAGATCTATTCTGCTTTGAAATTTCACCGAACAAAGTCTGGTTTTTGAACTGGACTTAACCTTCTTCATGCAGAGAGAACTGAAGATTGAAATTGATAAACTAAAAATACTGTGTAGCTACTTCAATATTGGAGTTCATTTTCATTGCAGAACAAATATCATTCTTTCTCACAAAAGAACGATCTTTACAAGTTAAGAAGATGCCTATTGTACAAAAATGTCTCCTCTAATCTATGTTAGTCCCCTAAAGTAATGACTTCTATTGTCCATCTAAGCAAGAAGTTATACGATGGAAGATTTCTTCACTGCAAGGAATTGTGAGGCCACCCATGGGATGATCATATCCAAACTCTTCCTCGACTTTACTCAACAAGTCTTGGAAGGAAGGTTTGTTCAAGTATGATATAGGAATCATAAATCGCTTCATTTTCTCTCCCACATACACAACAAGATAGCCCTTTTGTGATCAAATGATTTTGAAGATGCATGATTTGCTGCAGATATTACCTTTCTGATTCCAGGTAAACGAAAACCCATTGCTGTATTGATATGAGAACATAATAGTTTGAGAAAAGGATTGAGAGTTAGCTCTTGAATTTAGAATGCCTTGGGATGTGAATGATTTGAGTTGGTCCTAAATGCTTAAGCCATTAGTATTTATAGATAAACGCATATGCATTAATTGGTTACTGAAATTATTGGTGAAAGATGGATATGAGATAGTAGTGACAGTGACAGGAGCAAAGGAGAGACATAGCATGTGGTGTTGTTCTGAAGGACTATTTTAAGTAGCAATGTAATGTATTATAATAGATAAACAAGTCCCACATTCTGAATCTATTGAAAAGGAAAGACTAATTGGTTCGTAGTGCTTCATAATATGATGATATATTCAATGATGTTTCTCTTGTTATCTCTTCTAAGCAACAATGCATGACATTTGCATAAATAATGTCTCATATGCTTACAATCTTGAAGGAGTTTCAACATCAGAACTCCTTTGTCGTAGACATAGTGGATGGACTCGTATATCGATTGGTAGCCATATAAAATTATCAGACTGAGATTTTATCCTGGTTAGGTATTGTGGTTGCAGGCCCTAAAACTATTATTAAGGCCTCAAAAATGCTATATCACGTAGAGTTTTCTTTATTGTATGGTCCGAGAGCTGCTCTTATTCGGGTTTTTGGAGAAAGACTTGACAATGTGATTGCAAGGAATAGGATAATGTTACAATGACCTAATTTTTTGACCCCTTTCTTACTCGCCTATGTGGCATCATTTATTTTATTATTTTGTTAAATTTTAAAGTTGTTTGACGCGTGAGGTGAAGAGGCGTTTGTACATTACGCGCGTGTGTGAGAAAACGGAGAAAGAGTGTGGTTATGATAATTGGTTTTGAAATGCAGAGTTTTCGTATCTACTTCTTCTCCGACTGAAAGTCCATTTTTTTCTCTTCTTTTATCCAAATGAAAGTCTATTTTGGTATGTTCTTCTTCTATGACTGAAAGCCCATTTTTTCTCTTCTTCTTCCCCAAATGAAAGGCTATATTGGTATCTTCTTCTTCCCCAAATGAAAGGGTGTGTTGTTGTTCTCTCAATCTGAAATGTTGTTATGGTCTGTTAATCCGAAATTTGTTCGAAAAGTTAAGTAATTTTAGTTGTGAAATCCGCCCCCAAAAAAACGTATGTTGTTGTTCCCCAAAATATGAGTTTGAAACTGTTTTGAAAAAAAAAGTGAGAGGGTTTCTGTAACCAAAAATGGTTTGAATGGGCGAAGGGTTTTGAAGAAGAAGCGTTTCGCTGAAGGATTGGGTGGCTACAAAAAGCGAAGTAGTTTTGTGTTATTGGATGTTAGAAAGTGAATATATTGGAGCATAAGAAGAACTTTCACAGAACACGATTAGTAGATCTGTCGTAGAACACGGTTAGTAGATCTGTCGCAGAACATGATTTTGTTTAACATTAAGTGAAGGGACGACTAGTTGTTCGTGTGTGTAAGTTGTTGTTTTGATGGTTTTTTGTGTATCATGTATGATTAAAGTTGTTTTGCAATGAGTTTGATTATTTGTTATTGATTTCAGGGTTTTTTACTATGTTGTGTGTAATTTTATTGATCTATTCCGAATTTCTGTATATTTAATTTGGTTAATGCATTTGATAATTTCAGTTCAATTGACATGAGTGACGTTAGTGAAGGTTGCGAAGGTAGTGAAGGTTGTGAAGTTGGAGATTGTAGTGATATAAGTCAGGTATTTTAGTTTTTGTTCCTTTGTAATTTCATTTATATTTGAGTAATATAAGTTTAACTTATGGTTTGTAATGTGAATATTTGCAGATTAATTTTAGGCATTCTTGTAGAACACAGTATATTGGTTTATTGAACAAGAAGTTAAGTGTGGAGCAAAAACAATTTATTGAAGGAACATCATTTTGGTGGTTTGTTTTGTTGCATGAAAGAGTTAAGATTAGTTGAAAGCTTCTATGTGAGTTAAGTAATGTGTGAGTGGAAAGCAGAGGAGGTTTCATGATTAACTCCAAATTTGTAGCGTTTAAGTTATTAGACATATGTGAAGGCCTAGGGTTGAGGGTTTATGGAGATAGAATTAGTTAGAAGATGTTGACGTTGATAGTGTTTTTAGGAAGAAATTCTCTGAAAAAATGTAACAATTACTATAATATATAATTATCTCTTGAATCAGTGTATATGTCTTGATGTAGAAGATTTTTTCCCGCTGTACATTTTGTTAGGCACATCTGAGTTTCTTTTGCCTAATAGAAATGGAACAATCTTTGTTTCAAATTTTAAAATTGTAGATGATTTGACTAGTCTAGTTAAGTATAACTAGGGTGGTGTGGTATATGAGTACTTGGTTGGTAGTTTGTGTAGTGCGTCAGTTGTTTTGAAGAAGCAATTACATCGAAAATACTTCCATGTTGTGGCATGTGTATATTTATTGCAGGTAATTCATTGTAACTTACTTTTTCTTGAATTTAATGTTGTAGCATTTTGTTTTTTGTTATGAATATGTTACTTAGTTTTAAATTAATTGTATAATTGTATGTTGTAGCTATGTGCTTTTGATCACTTCTTGTTTGTGAAGAGAAAGAGTGTAGCTATGAAATCCAAATTTCCAAGGTTGCTACGTTGGATTGATTATAAAATTTGAGATGTGTCAATAAGAAGTAGTTTCAAAAATAATTTGGTACTTTATATTATTTTTTTGTTAATGTTTTTTGTGTGAGTAGTTTAGCAATTTAATGATGTTGTTTCTTTGAAATTAAATTTCAAATTGTGCATGATGTTTGTCTTTCTAAGGAAGAACTAGGTGTGTTAGTTGTGAAAGAAGCTTTATCAAAAGGTGATGGTGAGTATGACAAAAGAAAGAGAAAAGACTGTGTCTCTGGTGGAACCAAAAAAAGGAGCAGCTTATGAGTGTACTTGAACAACAGCAACGTGATATTCATGAACTTGCTGGAGCCATTTGTAAATTAAAATCAACTTTGGATGAGAGGAAAAAAAAGAACTGAAGATGAATTTGTTTCTCCTATTAATTTGGATGAAGCACATGTTCCAAGTGAAGAGCAACATATCCCTGAACGACAAGCATGATGGAAGACTCATGTGAAACGAAATGCCTTAAGAACTGAAAAGAACGACTTAATAGGCAGTTCTCAGGTATTATGTTCAGCAACGAAGTCAAAAAATTCCCTAATTCTACTACGAAAGCCCTATTAGATGACAATGAACACAACTTCAATAATTTTAGGATGATTCATCCGCACATTCCTATTAAAAAAAACAATCATTTCAAATGCAAAGTACTCGTTCGACTATGAAATAACAAGCTTAACTTCACCTACCTTCATCAACTAACCATTTTGGGAATAACAGGCTTCACAGAGGGGTTTCTGACAAAAATCTAGCGGCCAACGATTGATTATGTGAAAGGGTTTCAATGAAGCAAAAACACGGCGACGAAGCATGCAGCCAAGCCTTGCGCCCAACGGTACCAACCAATTTTTGGCGAACCAACGACGTCCAACAACCTAATCCACTCTCGATTTCTCCGCTCTCCGCTCCGATTGCTACCCAAACTAAATATAACGAGAAGAAACTCTGTGGAAGAAGAAACTTTGAGGAAGAAGAAGCTTTGTGGAAGAAAAGGAGGGAAAACGTCTCTACAAACTGTTCTTCTTTTACGCGAACACGGCAGTTAATTTTTTGAATATCTTCTTTGCCTTTCACGCGTGTGCACTTTACACTACCTACGTTTGCAGTCTACCTCAAATAACATTCACACTTTTAAAAAAATAAAATAAAGGATGTAACATAGGCGAATAAGAATGAGGTCAAAAATCAGGTCATTGTATCATTATCCCAAGGAATAATCGTTTAGGCACACCAACATATGCTGGTCCAAATATCCTAATTAATGACTTCAACATGTGACTTTTAGTAAGATTCCAATATGTTTTTTTTAGTCTTTCAGATTGTTTGCGAGTGAAATTATGTTTTCTGATGAAGGAATTCTTAACGACATTTTTTTTAGTTTTATGAATATATATATATATATATATATATATATATATATATATATATATATATATATATATATATATATAGAGATTCCTTATTTTGTGTCCACTTTTTTTAATTTCTATTTCACCCTTTCTAATATAATAAATTATTTATTATTTTTAAAATAATTTAACATGTAACCGTTATTTTACCGTTTGTTTTTCTATGCAACAACATCATTTCATTACTGTTTCTTTCATGAAGTTGTCTTACCTTGCTTATTGGCTTTGCTTTCACACTCACTTTGTTGATGCTATTTATCTTCATTGGACAAAAAAAAAGTATTTTCTTTTCATTTATGGTTATCTCTATTGAATCTCCATTGAATGCCAAATTGTCCAATTTATGATTAATTGCTTTTCATGTTTTTTATTGTTTCTAATGTTTCAATTTTTTTTCCTATCTTTTTTTAATTCATTATGGTGGACAAGAAATCAACCAAGATGTTGTTGGCAAGTCCGGAAAATTTCCTCTATCGCAGTGGGAACGATGAGAAATGAAATTTAAATCTTTTAACAAAAAATACTTATAATCTCACTATTAATTTTTTGTGGGCATCTTCTTTATGGTTGTTTTTTTATAGATTCCGTTAAGGAGGCGGAGAATTGTGCGACGGTGAAGGATATTATTTATTGTTAGGGTTTGTGTATTGTTTTTTATGAATTTAATAAGTTTCATAGGAAACCATGAGTGAGAGAAGAAAGTGTAAGGCTAGATTGATGTGCAATTTGCATACATTTCGCACAGTGTTTGTTTAATGGTTTCAAGCCTTTCCACTGGTTCAAGCGTTTAATCTGGAAGAGAAATCCAGCAAGTGCACCAAATCTCATTATAAAATTATTTTTATTTTAAATTATTTTATAACTTTACAACAGAAATACTTTTCCTTATCAGTATTTGTAACTGTTTTTAACTTTTTATTATTTAGTAACTTTACAACCAACATATTTTTCGTTATAAGGTTAAAAGTTTACGAGATAAATTTTTTTTATTTAAAATAATTTTTACTTATAAATTTTATAACTTTAGGGTTTAAAAAAAATTTTACTTATAAATATTTTTCATTATATGTTTTTAAAAAAATTTCATTCTTTTTTAAGTTTACAACATAAATATTTTTCATTATAAATATTTTTAATTTTTAATCACTTTATAAGTTTACAAGATTAATATTAATAATTTTTTGCTTAATTCATCTTTTGGTCCTCTAATGATGAGTGGTTATTTTGGTCCTTATTTTTTTTAGGTTCATTTTTAATCATTTTATAAGTTTACTTGATAACTATTTCTATTTTTTAATAATTTTTTAAGTTTATTATATAAATATTTTTTATTATAAGTTTTTAAAATTTTCTTTATTTTTTAAGTTTACAGTGTAAATAGTTTTCATTATTAGTATTTATAATTTTTAATCACTTTATAAATTTACAACATTAATATTTTTAATTTTTAATTATACATCAATATTTTAAATTTTTAATCATTTTAGAAGTTTACCTGATAAGTATTTCAAATTTTTTATTAATTTATAAATTTACAACATAAATATTTTTCACTACTGTTTTTAACTTTAAATTATTTAATAACTTTACGATAAAGATATTTTTCATTATAAGTTTCACATTTTATAAGATGAATATTATTCATTCAAAATATTTTTAAATTTTTATTAATTTATAAGTTTACATGAATTTTTTTCATAAATATTTTTCATTATAACTATTTTTATTTTTTATTGACTTTATAAGTTTCGAAGATTAATATTTTTAATTTTTAATTACATAACAATGTTTTAAATTTTTAATCATTTTATAAGTTTACAACATTTATACACAACATCACTTTATTTTATCATTACAATTCATTTTTTTTAGAACTTAGAAATTTTTAAACATGTTGTATTATTTTAAAATTGACAAATTACTTTTTTTAATTACAAATATCTTTTTTTTTTCTTCAGTAACTTGCTAACCAGCCTGTCATCTTCTGCATTTGCTACTCTTCATTGTTACATCAAATCAAATTTTGTAGTCTTTCTGCTCACACATTTAGGTACTTCTTCATACATCATTATCTTCCTTTACTTTTATTTGTTGTACATATTATGTACTACTTTCATTGTCCTTCTTTTCATTCATTACTTTCTTCCAAGTAATAGATTTTTAAATTTATATTAATTTTGGATTTATTATTTATTGTTTTTGGTTTAAATAGACAACATACCTAAATGGAAAATATTCCTTCTAACAAATCAACATCAGAACAACAAAGACAAAGATGGAGAATAAATGCTACAAATAGAAGACGTAGAATGACTCCCCAACAAAGACTTATTGAACAATCTAAAAGAAGGAAAAATAATCCTGAAAACACAACCAACATTGTGTTAGAAATATTTTATTATAACTTCAAAAATAAATAATAAAAATAAAAATTCTACTGTTACTTATGTTTTTATAGATCTTTAATTTATGGGTTAATGTTTTTAATGACTAAGGACTATATTCTTATTACTATTTACTTCTCTGTCTCCCTTTTCTACCTATAAATACCGCCTAAGTGTAAGAGGAAAAACAACAACAAATACTAGAGTTCTCTCAAAAGTTTTCTTCTTTCCTATATTATCTTTAAGACAGTGGTGTTCATAAGGTTCGGAGACCCTTCGCTACATTCGATCGATCTGATGGGTTGTTGTATCTGGGGAGAGAAACGCATATCATAAGAAACACATATCATTGTGTATTGATATATTTGTTTAGCCATGTGCAGTAGGAGCGTTTTCTCTAAAGGATAGTGTTATGCGTGTCTCAACCCAAGATATTTCTACTCATTTCCTTGTTTATTTATTTATTTATTATTATTATTATTATAATTGTTAATCTTTAATTAATATTCATTGTTTTATATATTGTCTTAGTATTATTATTGATTTAATAATTATTATTATATTATTTCATATTTTTATTATTATTAGTATTATTTGAGTAATCATTTTCTAACACATTGTCCAAATGCCAAATAGAGCTCCCCGATTGAGAATAACATCTATTCGACAAATGGTTCGGTCAGTAATTAATACAGGTAACATCACATTTTTCCTCATCACTATTATATGTCACTGGCCGAGAATGTCCTTTTGAGTATCCTCACATTCTTTTTAGTTATTTCCTTTAAACTATATATTTGATTTAAATAAAATTTAACTTATTTTTTAAATATTAGGTTATGGTTTGATCCCACAAAGGTTTGTAGGACGTAATGATAATGAAGCAGGACCAAGTAATACACACATTACTGCACTCAACATGGTTAGTCAATTTTATTCATCAATATTTAATCCATGTTATTTACTTACCATTTTATGAAATTTTTTCATATTTACATTTATTATGCTCCATGCTTTCACATAACAGGTACTACTCATGCACCACAAAAGTTTGAAGAATATAATGTATGTGAAGCATTGTCAAGTACTTCACCTGTCAGTAACATAGATTGTGGTCAATACACTATATCCTTTGTATTATGTATAAGAATAAAAAAACGTATTTAAACAATAATGTATTCTAACAATCTTAAAAATATTTCATAAATAATTACATTTACTTACGCTTAAACACAAAAATTATATCTAACTCTATACAAAAAAGTAGAATACAACTTATTTGTTTAGGTTTAAACCCACCTCATCACTATTATGTCATTAGCTGAGAAAATCCTTTTGAGTATGCTTGCATTCTTTTTAGTTCTTTCCTGTAAAGTATATATTTGATTTAAATAAAATTTATCTTATTTTTTAAATATTAGGTTATGGTTTTACCCCGCAAAGGTTTCGAGGACGTAATGATAACGAAGCAAGACCAAGTAATACGCACATTACTAACACTGAACATGGTTAGTCAACTTTATTCATCAATAGTTCATCCATGTTATTTACTTTCCATGTCACAAAATATTTTCATTTTTTATTTATTATTCTAGGATGCGTAATTATGATTTTGATATAATTTATTACAGTGTTGAATAATAAAACACTTTTAAGTTGTCATTAATTTTTGCAGTTAGTTCTTTTTTTTTTTTGTCTGTGTATCAAGATATAATTATACTTTTTTACCATCTATCATGGTTTTTAATTGGCTCTTTATTTAATATAGTGATATTGGTTATTTATTATGCACTTTTTTCAATTGATTTAACACTACTCAAGTTATGGTTTTCCTACACAAAGATTGGAAGGATGTAGTGATAATGAAGCAGGACAAAGTAGTACACACGTCAGTACCATTCAACATGGTTAGTAAACTATTTCCATCAATAGTTAATATTCATTTTGGTACCATTGAACCTTATTAGTATCTTTTTCATACCATAATTAATACATGTTTGCTATAATAATGCACTTTTAATACTTTTGTAATTTATAATACTACATTATTTATTATTCTTCCAATTTATCACAATAATGTAGATATGCTACATAGATTTCCCTGAACACATAATAGTGCTACAAATTTTTCAAATACGGTTCTGTTGCTCAAATTTGAATTGCCTACACCAACAACATGTCCATATTGTCATGCACGATTATTTTATCATGAATCACGCGATATGTGTTGCTCTGGTGCCAAAGTGTTACTTACACGTGTCCCTCCTCCACAGTGGCAGAGCTTTTATAGGGCAGGGGAGGGCCACGGCCCCCCCAATTTATTTTTTTTAATTTTTAAAAAGATATATACTAAATTTTTTAATATTTTTATAAAATTTTAAATTAAATGTATATATTAAAAATTATTAAAAATGAAATTATGTATTTTTTATTTTTTTGGTTTAATTATTTTTTTAGGTTTCTGATAAACTTGAAAACTTTTAATTGAGTTGTGATAAATTTTTGTGATCTATTGAGTACTAATTAAGTCTATGATGTTAACTTTTTTTCTTAATAGGATGATGTGGCTCTTAAGGGTTGCGTAATTATTATCTTTCCATGTCAATTTGCTGACTTGTGACCTATATCATTTTATTATTTTATTATTTTAAAATTTTGTAATTTAAATATTTATAATTTATTATAGTTAGCATTTTTTTTTATTTCATGAGCCTTTGTATGTTCACTTTTTATTAAGATAGAAGAAAAAATAATGTACTATGTATTTTTTTATAACGAGTTTTCAATTGTGACTTGATTATTAGAGTTTTTTTATTAATTATATCTTCGAACTTTTCATTAGATTATAATAAATTATTATTGAATTTCAAACTTAAAATAAGTAGGTCAATTGATGAAAAGTAAAAGAATTTATATTTATTTTTCAAAAATAATAAAAGGAAAACTATCAACGAAGATGAAAATGAATATCGTACTTATAATCCAATTGTTCAATTGGGGGAGTCATTTCTTAAGGTTAAAAAAATTACAGGTGATGATGAATTTGATATTAATTCTTTGAAACAATATTGTACAGGAAAACGTATTCAAATATGAGAATATCCAATAAGTAAAAAGGATGAAATTAGGATGGCTTCACTAGTGCAAAATAAGTATATTAGATCGGTTCTAGAGCGCATATTAGATCGGTTCCGCAACCGATCTAATATACACTGATGTAATATGTCAAAGACATATTAGATCGATTCTGAAACAACCGATCTAATATCTTTTACTAAAAGAAAAAAAAACATTTTCGAAAGTGACCATGCGAAGGGGCAAAGGAGAAACGAACCACCAAAGACCACCAACAAACCACCACGAATGAACCACAAACGAACCACCATGGAGAACACCGCACCCCAACCGCAAACTTGACTAAGAGACTTCACGAAACAACATGGGGACCAGCGACACACATTCGGTAAAGCAGCGGCGTCAAAAATTTGCTTCATTTGCAAAGGAGATGGAAAAACACCAAGCACTGAAAAAAACAACTACAAAAAGAGCTTTCTCCACAAACAAAAACCCTAGGCATGAGAAAATGAGGGAAAAGAACACTAACTTGTTGCATTGGTTGTTGAAGAGTGGCATGAAAGAGAAGAAGAAGCTTGTTGAAACACGATGTGATGGTGGTAGGGCACGACGACGGTGGTCATTGGCGCTTGGAAGAGAAGAAGAAGCAGTGGAGGCGCAAGAGAGAAGACCAAAGGAGGCATGAGAGAGAAGACGAAGTTTGAAAAATGAAAAGGGTTTTCGCAATTTGTAGTGCAGAAAACATATTAGATCGGTTGTTTTTTTAACTGATCTAATATGACCGATCTAATATGTATATATTAGATCAGTTCTCCCTATAACCGATTTAAAATACTTTCCATTATTTACAAAATTGTCACCGTGTTTTAAATTAAATCGGTTTCGCTTCAACTGATCTTATATGCTGTTCTAATATCACCATTTTGCACTAGTGCGTATCTAAAATGGTGTTCATATCAAATACAACTTCAAAATTTTGAATATATTAATTTGACTCCCCCATAATTATTGGTCAAGATCCGCCACTGCTCCTCCACATGAGCTGCTTCAAATATTTTCAGATCAAACATCTGAAAGTAGACATTTTAGACAACATATAAGAAGTTACAATCATGTCTTTTCATTCACTTCTCTTGGTGTTCATATGGATGAAACTATAGTAGCAAATGGTCGTGATATATATAGTTTTCGTTGCTCAAAGTGCAATCTATGATAGGATAAGAAGATTTTATCCAAATGATGGGTCCAGACCCCGGTTTTTGCAGTTGTACATTTATGACACTTAACATGAATTACAAAATAGAATGTTGGAAAACCCTTAACTTCATCAAACTATTGTTCATAAATTGCAACAAATATTACACCGGTGCAATCCTTTTGTGCATGTATTTCGACAACTTGCTCAAGAACAAAATATTCATATATGTTCTTTACTCATTAAAGAGCGCCCTGCGAATCAACCATAGTATAATCTTCCAACTACATCTCAAGTAGCAGTTGTATACGGGTCCTAGACATCAATCTTTATTTGGCTTCCCAATTAAAGAAATGGTTAAGGATGTAAATGTATGATACTTTCATTTACTAATTTTTTTCTACATCATGTATGTAGTAAATATATATTTCAGTTTTTTAACGAATGTATATATATAGACACCTACTAAAATAGTTTGTATATTTATAGACAACTACCATTGACTCCATCACATATAGCTCCTTAACCCCAAATCTAAATCAAATGTATTAAATATTAGTTGATACACAATCTTACGAATTAGTAATTTATTGCTTTCTTTTCAACCAATCTATGTAGTATACCCATCATAAATTGTCATTGATTATTCTTAATATTATACATATAGCTACATAAAAAAAGCGAACACTCAAGCGCGACAGCACCTATGTTTTCGCTAGTATATATATATACATATATATATATATATATATATATATATATATATATATATATATATATATATATATAAAAAATTATTTTTTAAAAACTCGTTTGAATATAAATTTTAAAAATATATTAAATTTAATATTTGTAAATTAATTGAGAAAAAAATTAAAGAGAATTTGTAACACCACATTTAATTTATAAGCGAAATTAAATGTAGCGTCGCAAAAAAATAACATACAAGCACAGTCCGGGGGTTTGAAACTCGACTCCTTACAACCCATGGCACACCACGATGCCCAAGAGAAGACTGGATAAAGAGTTAACTAAAAGTATATAAATCTAAAACCATCAATTATGTGGGTCGCAGCCCCAGATGAACTCATACGAAAATATAAACTAGTCCACGCGGACTATGCAGTGGAATCTCCACCCTCCTGTTGCCTACGGGTGTTCCTCCCATCTGCTTACACCAACAAGTTGACGATCATCACAAAAGAGAGTACCACACAGCAGATCACACAACAAAGAAAGCAGGGTAAGCTAGAGCATAAAAATCATTTCATCAAGGAAGTCAGATACATATTCACAGTCCATCATACATACGTAACACAAGCATTTTACGACCTTCCAAACAATACACTACCACTCGACTCGACTCATCCGGATACATATAACTTGGTCGGATTCGGCGAATGCTTGCACTTGTGGTGGATACCTCTGCTCAATAGTATTTGTCATGCAAGGATATATTCATTACGTCAACCTTTAAAACCAATACCTTTCATGTTTCCAATTCCAACTCAATCCATCTCATCTTAACCCATCCATGCACATAGGACTTCAACTCATCTCGTTATCATGCCTCTTTAATAATAACCACCTCATTTACTTCACATGTCAAGTCCATACCAAACCCATCATCTACCATTCATGAATCATGCCAAGCATACATAATATTCCATTATATACATGTTTCTCATCATAACATTCATTTCCAAACCAATACTAATCATCCAAGAACAAACAAGCATCCAAACAGCAAACTGCCTCGCCCAGCCCCTTGCTCAGGCTGAAGGGTCTCGCTCAAGCGAGACGAGCTCGCTCAGGCGAGCCCCCTTCGCCTAGGCGAGGGCTCGAAAGAGCATCTAGCAACCAACGCGGGATCTCGCTTAGGCGAGCCCCTCTCGCTTGGGCGAGATGTTCGCTCGCTCAAAAATTTGAGCGGGTCGCCTGGGCGACTTTTCGTGCAAGCTAGTTTGGGCGAAATCCCTGTTTGTCTCGCCTAGGCGAGACTGGCTCGCTTGGGCGAGATTAACAGGTCTCGCCACTGTTTCACCTGCAGCAGCTATATTTTCCAAACCAACCAAACATACAAGGTACTCTCACGTATCAAAACGAGGGATTAATCCATACAATCAATAACCAACTCAAGGACAGGCCAAAACAACTCAAAACTGGAAACCCTAACTTCCCGTACCTGGAAAACAAGCTAGCAGAATGCTCCGATACGCACACAGTGAGCAAAACTGTCCCTAGGATGGTCAACAAGCTGGAACAAACGGTAAAACAGAGAAAAGGGGCGGGTTATTACCAAACCCTAACGGTAAACAGTGAACATGGACCATGAAAAGAAGGAGCATGAGCTGAGGAGTGACTTACGTGGAGTAGAAGCTGGTGTGCGCTAGCTCGAAGAATACCTAGAGCAAACCCTAGCAGAGCGTTCTGTTATATCACTTGGGCCAGCCCCAGGCCCAATTACAAAAGGGCAGCCCTTTACTTTAGGGTAGAAATAATAAAGCAATTTTTTTTAATGGGCCTTACATTCTCCCCAACAAGAAAATTTTCGACCTCGAAAATAAAGACTCACCAGGTAAACAAATGTGGATGTGATATTCTCATGTCCTTCTCTAACTCCCAAGTCGAGTCACCCGTCCTCCGATCCCATATGACTTTAACCAGACTGACCGTCTTTCCTCGACGTTCCTCAACCTTTCTATCCTTAAGAGCGATGGGTGGTACTTCTACCGTGAGGTCTTCCCTGATCTGTATATCCTCAGCTTCCAATATGTGGGCCAGATCGAATACATACTTCCTCAACTGTGACACATTAAACACCGGATGAAGGTTCGCCAACTGCGGGGATAAAGCTATCTCATAAGCCACCGGCCCAATCCTCCTCGTGATCTGATATGGACCAAGGAATTTAGGAGAAAGCTTCCTTGAGCGGAGAGCCCTTCCTACACCGGTGGTTCGGGTCACCCTCAAGAAAACATGATCGTCGGCTGCGAACTCCAAGGGCCTCCTCCTTCGGTCTACATAGGCCTTCTGCCTACTCTAAGAAGTCTGCATTCTATTCCTCACCATCCTCACTTTCTCAGTGGTCTGCTCTAACAACTCTGGTCCAACCAATATTGCCTCTCCATCCTGATACCAACAGAGAGGAGTTCTACACCTCCTGCCATAAAGAGCTTCGTATGGCGCCATGCCAATGCTCGCATGAAAGTTGTTGTTGTAGGTAAACTCGATTTAAGGGCAACACCTCATCCCAAGCCCCCAAGTGGTCCAATATACATGTTCGTAGTAAGTCCTCAAGTGACTGAATGGTCCTTTCTGATTGACCATCAGTCTGGGGATGGTAGGCTGAGCTCATAGTCAACTTGGTCCCCAAAGCCTCCTGCAAGGTTTGCCAAAACCGGGATGTAAAACGTGGGTCTCTGTCGGAAACTATGCTCGAAGGTATCCCATGCAACCTCACAATCTCCTTAACGTACAGTTGGGCCAACTTGGCCATGGACATCCTCAAGTTCATCGCCAAGAAGTGAGCACTCTTGGTCAATCGATCCACTATTACCCAGATGGTGTCATGTCCTCTAAAAGTCTGTGGAAGATGGGTCACAAAGTCCATGGAGATGTTGTCCCATTTCTATACTGGTATCTTCAAAGGCTGTAGGATCCCACCGGGCCTCTAATGCTCCACCTTCGCCTTCTGGCACGTTAAGCATGTTGACACGAACTAAGCCACATCTTTCTTCATCCCTTGCCACTACAAGGTTTCCTTGAGATCCTGATACATCTTAGTAATGTCAGGGTGCAAGCTAAGACGACTCTTGTGTCCTTCCTCAAGGATCAATTTCTTCACCTCTGCATCATTAGGTACACAGATTCTGCCCTGAAATCGCAGTATACCATCCTCACCCAAGGCGAAGTCCCTAACCTCATCCAACCTAAGTTGTTCTCTGACTTTGTTTAAACTGACATCCAACAACTACCTCTCTCTGACTGAGTCCAGAAAGCCACTAGATATAGTAAGGGTACTACACCTAATGAACTCAGACCCCAACTCCACCTGTAGCCTCATGTCTCTGAACTTCTCTAGTAGTTCCACCTCCTTAATCATAAGGTGCGTAGTTTGCACTGTTTTCCTACTCAAGGCATCTGCCACTACATTCGCCTTCCCTGGGTGATATAGGAGCTCAAAGTCGTAGTCCTTCAGGAATTCTATCCATCTTCTCTGCCTCATGTTCAGCTCCTTCTGGTCAAACAAATACTTGAGGCTCTTATGATCGCTGAATACGCGGAATTGAGCACCATAAAGATAATGCCTCCAAATCTTCAAGGCAAAGACTATGGCCGCTAACTCCAAGTCATGAGTGGGGTAATTACGCTCATGCACCTTAAGCTGTCTTGACGCATACACCATTGCCTTCTTCTCCTGCATCAATACACAACCAAGTCCGAGGTGGGAGGCGTCACAGTAGACCTCGAACGGCTTCCCGACATCCGGGATCACTAGTATTGGAGCGCTAGTCAATCTTCTCTTCAGCTCTTGGAAACTTTCCTCACACTTATCTGTCGAAGTGAAAGGTTGGTCCTTCCGAGTAAGCAAGGTCAGAGGCGCCACTATCTTGGAGAATCCCTCTATGAACCTCCTATAGTAGCCTGCTAGCCCCACGAAGCTCCTGATCTCCGTGGCCGACTTAGGACTTTCCCATTTTACCACTGCCTCGACCTTCGCTGGGTCCACTGCAATCCCCTGGGCGGATATCACATGCCCCAAAAACTGAACCTCACTAATCCAGAACTCACACTTGGACAACTTGGCGTACAACTGCTTCTCTCTCAAAACACCAAGCACCAACCTCAGGTGTTCTGCATGCTCCTCCTGAGTTCTGGAATAGATAAGAATGTCGTCTATGAAGACTACGACAAACTTATCTAGGAAAGGCCGTAAGATCCTGTTCATGTAGTCCATGAACACCGCCAGAGCGTTGGTCACACCAAACGGCATAACCACATACTCATAGTGGCCATATTTGGACCTGAAGGCCATCTTCTGTACATCTTCGTCCTTCACCAATATCTGGTGGTATCCTGACCGTAGATCAATCTTCGAGAGTATTGCTGACCCATGTAGCTGATCCATCAAGTCGTCGATTCTCGGAAGAGGGTACTTATTCTTGATTGTCATTTTGTTCAACTGTCTGTAGTCCACACACAAACGCGAACTCCCATCCTTCTTCTTCATTAACAGCACTGGCGCTCCCCAAGGTGAAGTACTGGATCGGATAAACTATTTCGCTATTAGTTCCTCTATCTGTTTCTTAAGTTCAACCAACTCCGCTGGAGCCATGCGGTAGGGGGGCATCGATACTAGACCTGTCCCCGACACTAGATCAATAGAGAACTCTACCTCTATGCGGGGCGGTAACCCTGACACTTCCTTTGGGAACACATCCTCAAAATCCTGCACAACCGGTATTACTGACGTTGTCTCTTCTCCCTCCATCTCTAGATATGTGAAGATCATATAACATTGCGCGCCGTCATGGAGTTCCTTCATAACACCCTTAGAAGATACCAACTCAGGCTCCTCTGTGTTGGGAAAAAACAGCTTCTTCTCTCGGCAGTCTATTAGAACGCGATTGGCAGAGAGCCAATCCATTCCTAAGATCACCTCCAACTCTTGTAGAGGTAGACAGATTAAGTTCACCTTGTACTTGCGACCCTCTACCTCCACTGGACACCTAGCACATAAGGACGACGTCCTGACCAAACCCGACGCTGGAGTAGACACCGCAAGCTCACACTGCAGCTAGCGCATCGGCAGACCTAACTGTTCCACACATGCATTTGACATAAAGGAGTGTGTCGCTCCAGAATCATACAACACACAACAAGAAGTACCAGCTATCATGCAACTACCCAAAACCAAGTTACCTGAGCCTGATGCCTCAGCTCCTGACGTAGCATACACTTTGTCGGTCGCCTGAGGCCTGTTGCCTCTGTCCCTCCTCTGATGCTGATGGGGAGTCTAAACTGGAGGGCGTGTTGTTGCCCTGGCAAGGTTGGGATAGTCCTTCCCAAAGTGGCCTTCCTTGCCACAGTTGTTGCACCTGCGGTAACCCTCTATACGTGGACAAGCGCTCCTCAGGTGGGGTACTCCACATATGTAACACTGAACTCGACCCTGCTAAGGAGAAAAGCTCCTAGACCCTTGAGGCTGATGGTGGGGTCTATCATATGGTCTCCTCCGCTCCTCATGTCTGGGCTTGGACCCAGATGGTCCACCAATCCTCTGAGGCGGCTGTGGCTGCTGTGGGCGTTGACCTTCCACCTCACGTTTCATCTTTTCCATCACCCTGGCCTTCTCCACCAGAGCGGCAAAATCCTTGATGGACAAGGGAGTCACCATCAGCGGATGTCACCGCGAAGCCCATTCTTGAACTTCCTGCATCGCCACTCCTCATCGAGTGGCAGGGTGTAGAAACGGCTGAGGTGTTTGAACCTCTCAGCATACTCTGTTACTGTCTTCCCTCCCTGGGTCAACTAGAGGAATTCCACCTCCTTGGCGTACCGGATACTGTCTGGGAAGTACTCTGAGAGGAACCTCTCTCTAAAAGCCTTCCATGTCACTGACTTATCTTTCTCCTCAAGGATGGATTTGGTGCTGATGCACCAATGCTCCGCCTCCCTAGTGAGCATATACATTGAAAATGCCAACCTATTCTCCGCGGGGCACATCTTTGCATCATAGATGCGCTCCAGGTCCTTCCGCCATTGGTCTGCGGCATCAGGACTAGTCTTGCCATCAAACTTCGCCGGGTGGTGCTTCAGAAAGTCCTCCAACCTCCACTCCCTGACTGCAGGTCGTTGTCCAGGACCAAACATAGGGGAAGCCACCCTGTTCTCCTTCAGCTGGCGGAGGGCCTCCATATGCTGCCAATGACCATCCTCAGCAGCTACCCTCGCAGTCTCCATCTGCTGCATCACCGCCTGCTGCTGCTCAAGCGACGCCGGCTGTCGCTGCATGGATGCCTCATGCTGCTACATCATCGCAACACTCTATTGCGCCATAGCCGCTACCATCGCCTCTATTGCTCTAGCGATATCAAGTGCGTCCCCCTGGGATGATTGGGAACTCCGACGAGGAGGTGCCATAGTTCACTGGCACACAGAAAATCACTTGGTTAGGCTCGAATAAGGCAAGAATTTAACTAAGAACACTCAGAAGACACAGAGAAAGCTAAGCGGACATCCAAGTCCACAGATCTAAGGAATGACCACTCTGATAACATAAATGTAACATCCCATTTAATTTATAAGCGAAATTAATGTAGCGTCGCATAAAAATAACATACAAGCGCAGTCCGGGGGTTTGAAACTCGACTCCTTACAAACCATGGCACACCACGATGCCCAAGAGAAGACTGGATAAAGAGTTAACTAAAAGTATATAAATCTAAAACCATCAATTACGTGGGTTGCAGCCCTAGATGAACTCATACGGAAATATAAACTAGTCCACGCGGACTATGCAACGGAATGTCCACCCTCCTGTTGCCTACGGGTGTTCCTTCCATCTGCTCACACTAACAAGTTAATGATCATCACAAAAGAGAGTACCACACAGCAGATCACACAACAAAGAAAGCAGGGTAAACTAGAGCATAAAAATCATTTCATCAAGGAAGTCATATACATATTCACAGTCCATCATACAAATGTCACACAAGCATATTATGACCTTCGAAACAATACACTACGACTCGACTCGACTCATCCGGATACATATAACTTGGTCGGATTCAGCAGATGCTTGCACTTGTGGTGGATACCTCTACTCACCCCTGAGCTGCTCACCCCCGAGCTATGTGTTACTAGTAATACAATGAATCAATTTCCCTCACCACAAGGTTAGCCCTTAATGAATTTCAGGCCTCCTGCTACTCTCACCACAGGAGTTAGTCCGCTCTAGGTGAGACTAACTGACCCCTTAGAGCGTCAAGATGCAACCTTACCTTGAATCCTTACCTAGTTATACAGATGGGGCACCACCATGGACACCCACTAATAGGGGCCACGGAATTACGTCCCGACCACTGAAGCGCGACCCTAAAAGTCTCACCTAGACACCCCAAGGTATTACGCACTGATACAGATAAAACATGGTCACACAGTCAATAGTATTTGTCATGCAAGGATATATTCATTACGTCAACCTTTAAAACCAATACCTTTCATGTTTCCAATTCCAACTCAATCCATCTCATCATAACCCATCCATGCACATAGGATTTCAACTCATCTCGTTATCATGCCTCTTTAATAATAACCACCTCATTTACTTCACATGCCAAGTCCATACCAAACCCATCATCTACCATTCATGAATCATGCCAAGCATACATAATATTCCATTATATACATGTTTCTTATCATAACATTCATTTCCAAACTAATACTAATCATCGAAGAACAAATAAGCATCCAAACAGCACACTGCCTCGCCCAGCCCCTCGCTCAGGCTGAAGGGTCTCGCTCAGGCGAGACGAGCTCGCTTAAGCGAGCCCCCTTCGTCTAGGCGAGGGCTCGAAAGAGCATCCAGCAACCAACGTGGGATCTCGCTTAGGCGAGACCCCTCTCGCATGGGCAAGATGTTCGCTCGATCAAAAATTTGAGCGGGTCGCCTAGGCGACCTTTCACGCAAACTAGTTTGGGCGAAATCCCTGTTTGTCTCGCCTAGGCGAGACTGGCTCGCTTGGGCGAGATTAACAGGTCTCGCCACTGTTTCACCTGCAACAGCTATATTTTCCAAACCAACCAAACATACAAGGTACTCTCATGCATCGAAACGAAGGATTAATCCAAACAATCAACAACCAACTCAAGGACAGGCCAAAACAACTCAAAACTGGAAACCCTAACTTCCCGTACCTAGAAAACAAGCTAGCAGAATGCTCCGACACGCACACAGTGAGAAAAACTTTCCGTAGGATGGTCAACAAGCTGGAACGAACGGTAAAACAGAGAAAAGGGGCGGGTTATTACCAAACCCTAATGGTAAATAATGAACATAGACCATGAAAAGAAGGAGCATGAGCTGAGGAGTGACTTACGTGGAGTAGGAGCTGGTGTGCGTTAGCTCGAAGAAGACCTAGAGCAAACCCTAGCAGAGTGTTCTGTGAGGGCCAAGAGGGGTGACGGCTGGTTCTGTGGAATAGTGAGAGTGAGAGGGTTAGGTTAGATTAGGATTTGGTTATATCACTTGGGCCAACCCTAGACCCAATTACAAAAGGGCAGCCCTTTACTTTAGGGCAGAAATAATTAGGGCAGAAATAATAAAGCGATTTTGTTTTAATGGGCCTTACAGAAATTGTAATATATAATATATAAAATAATTTAAATATGTTAATTATGGTAATAGAAAAATTATCATAATAAAATATTATAATTATTGTTGTTGTTTTTTAAATTAATTGTAATAAATTATATAATAATTGGTTTTTTTGTATAATAAGTTAGAAAAATAAAATAATTAATCTCATATTATTATTTAATTTTACTTTTCTAACTTATTACACCCACAAAATATTATATAAATTATTTTAACAAAATATATATATATATATATATATATATATATATATATATATATATATATATATATATATATATATATATATATATATATCTAT
>Ga0214542_1002448_pt1 | contig 38415 bp, 18 predicted proteins | sample CNSS1metaG_FD_160096 | JGI IMG/M metagenome (GOLD analysis project Ga0214542, IMG submission 160096) | Root nodule microbial communities from cowpea collected in UCLA plant growth center, Los Angeles, California, USA - CNSS1 | ecosystem: Host-associated > Plants > Roots > Nodule | place: USA...
ATATATATATATATATATATATATATATATATATATATATATATATATATATATATATATATATATATATAATATAGGTAGATTGATAGAAAGTTGATGGATAAATAGTAGTTTGGTCCTAGTTTTCGTTCGATTTTTTCAATGTGGTCCTACTGTTTGATTTTTTTTTAAATTTGGTCATACTTTTGGTAAATTATTTTCAATTTGGTCCTTTTCGCTAACACCGTTAAAATAGTTAACGGATGTGAACAGTAACCGTCACGTGTCATTTTGTAATTTTTTTGATTTTTTTTTTTAATTTTTTTAATTTTTTTTTAATTTTAAAAAAATGTACACGTGTGAAGCCCATATCATGCCACGTGTCATTTTTGTGATTTTTAATTTTTTTTAATTAAAAAAATCCACGTGTCAAGCTAATATCATGTCATGTGTCATAATTAGATTTTTATATTCAATTTGGTCATAATATTCGTTATTTGTTTTCAATTTGGTCCTAATTTTTTTTTTAATTTAGTATTTTTGTTCCTCTCCAAAGACAAAATATAATTTGTATATAAATGTTATATGGATATTCTTATTAAAATACATATTTTTATTAAATATTTTTAATTTAAAATTAGAGTTGGTTTAAAATTAAATATTTTTAACCTCTTAAAATTTTAAATTAATGGTGTTATTGCTTTTTTTCGTTTTAATTTTAAACTAACTCTAATTCTAAATTAAAAATATTTAACCAAAATATGCATTTTAATATATACAAATTAAATTTTGTCTCAATTTGGAAAGGAACAAAAAAATCAAAAAATGACACGTGGCAGTTATTGTTCACACTCGTTAACTATTTTAACGGTGTTAGCGAAAAGGACCAAATTGAAAAAAAATTACCAATATTAGGATCAAATTGAAAAAAACAAATCAACAGTAGAACCACATTGAAAAAACCAAACGAAAACTAGGACCAAACTACTATTTAAGCCTATATTTAATATTGAACCTAAGTCTTTGTATCATACCCAAAGGAGTAATAGTAGTTCCTAAATAATTTATTTGGTATAAGAAATTAAGAAGTTTGATTTTGAACAAAGTTTTAGAAGGTTTGTTTAATTTCTTCCGAATAATCTAAATGCAAGCACAAATAATAATATAGTTCTAACTAAAGTAAATAACATCAAATATATCAAACACTAAAAAAATCCGTAAATAACAATCAAATTTAAAAAAATAATTAATTATTATAATAACTAATTTAAATTATAATTTATAAATTAAAATAATTTTAAATTTAAAATAATTTTTATTATGAATAAAAAATTATAATTAATTTATAAATTAGACTCTAATTAAAATAAAAATCAAATGATAAAATCAAACAAAAGTACAACATTCTTTCAAATTGAAGATAAATAATAATTTTTAGGTTAAATTACCCTTTTGATCCCTCTATTTGTCATGAAATTTCATTTTGGTCCTCACGTTTTTCATAGTCTCAATTTGGTCCTCATTTTCTTAAAAATGACTCAATTTAGTCCTCACCGTTAACTTTGACCAGACGGTGTTAAAGTCAATGTCACGTGTCAATTTCTGATTTTTTTGAATTTTTTTAATATTTTTTGAATTTTTAATTTTTTTTTTGAATTTTTTTAATTTTTGACACGTGTCATTTCACCATTGTGCCACGTGTCAAAGTGACTCAATTTGGTCCCTATATTTGTTTTTAGTTTCAATTTAGAAGCAATATTGTCCAGCTTAGATTGAGACTCAATTTAATCTTTGTATACAACTTATGATAATATTCTTAATAAAATTGACATTTTTATTAAATATTTATAGAAATATTTTTAATTTTTTTTAATTTTATTATTAAACAAAGTTAAACCCCAAACTTAATTTCAAAAATAAACAATTTTGTCATCATATATAAAGGCATCAAGTGTATCATATTATACAAACTTGGTAAAGATTAAAAATCAAATAACTTGTCACACATAAATTTAGGAACTAAATTTCGAGTTCAAAACAAAATCAAAGTCTAATGTTTTGTGTAGAATTTAAAGTTAATTTAAAATATTTATAGAAATATTTAATAAAAACATTAATTTTAGTAAGAATATCACCATAAAATTTATAAGAAAGTAAATTTAGTGTCAATTTGAGGAAGGACAATATTGCTTCATTTTTACAAAAATTGGGACTAAATTGAAACTAAAAATAAATATAGGGAGTCACTTTGACACGTGGCAAAACTGTGAAGTGACATGTGTCAAAAAAAAAAAAAAATAAAAAAAAAAAAAAAAATTCAAAAAATATTAAAAAAATTCAAAAATACCAGAAATTGACACGCGGCGTTGACTTTAACACCGTCTGGTCAAAGTTAACGGTGAGAACCAAATTGAGTCATTTTTAAGAAAATGGGGACTAAATTGAGACAACGAAAAATGTGAGGACTAAAATGAAATTTCATGACAAATAGAGGGACCAAAATGAAATTTCATGACAAATAGAGGGACCAAAAGGGTAATTTAACCTAATTTTTATATAATAATATCAAGAAGATTTTAATATAATTCGGTTTAAATTATTTGAATTTGCTAAAAATATACTAATTTTAATAAATAGCGAGACTAATTATCATATTTAGGTTATGTGATGTATCTTACATTGTAACGTCCCATTTAATTTATAAACGTAATTAAAGAAACGCTACGCATAGATAGTATAACAACGCAGTCCTGGGGTCTTAATATCACCCCTACAAAACTAGGTACACCAAGATGCCAACAGGAAACAGTTGAAAGGTTCAACAGTTAAAGTAGAGTACTAAGCAGAAAATAAATACATGGGCCCAGGCCCTAAAGAAAACCCATCAAGAAATAAGATCCAGTCTACGCGTACGCAGCGAAACTATCACCACCCTGTTGCCCACGAGTGTTCCTCGCATCTGCTCACACTAACAAGTTGATGATCATCGCAAAGGGAGAGTACCACACCGCAAAACACACAACAGCAAAAGTAGGGTAAGCTAAAGCACAAAAGATTTCATCCATCAAATCAGATATTATTTCTCAGCATCATACACTCAATTCAACCAAGCATGTTATGACTCGTTAGGCAATACACTACGACTCGACTTGACTCATCCGAATATGTATAGCCTGGTCGGATTCAGCAGATGCTTGCACTTGTGGTGGAATACCTATGCTCACCCCCGAGCTATGTGTTACAAGTGTTACGATGAATCAATTTCCCTCACCACAAGGTTAGCCCTTAATGAATTTCATGCCTCCTGCTACTCTCACCACATGAGTCAGTCCGCTCTAAGTGAGACTAACTGGCTCCTTAGAGCGTCAGGATGCAATCCTTACCTTGAATCCTTACCTAGTTATACATATGGGGCACCACCATGGGCCACTAACATGGGTCATGGAATTACGTCCCGATCACTAACTGAAGCGCAACCCCGGAGGTCTCACCTAGAGACTCCAAGGAATTACACACTAACACAGACTAACTATCAAAAATCAACAATCAGAGAACAACCAATCATGATCACAAATTCCATACCAACCCCTGAAATAAGTACTCATTCATATTACATGTTGAATCCATACCACTAGTCATTACCACACCATGAGTATAGGGCCTCATCCCATATCAATACCATGCCTCGTTAATTCCAACCCACTCATTCATTTCACATGCCAAGTCCCCACAATATCCATCATGTACCACTCATGAATTACGTCATGCATACATAGCGATCCATCACACACACACACACACACACTCACACTCAAATATATATATATATATATATATATATATATATATATATATATATATATATATATATATATCACATCATAACAAATCATACTCAACAAAAACCAATCATTCAAGAGAGATCAAACAACCAAACAACACCTTGCCTCGTCCAGCCCCTCGCTCAGGCTGAAAGGCCTTGCTCAGGCGAGCCCCCTTCGCCTAGGCGAAGGCTCGAGAAGGGAAACAGAAAATCAACGCGGGATCTCGCTTAGGCGAGACCCCTCTCGCCTGGGCGAGATACTCGCTCGCTCAAAATAATTAGATGGTCGCCTGTGCGACCTTTCGCGCAATAGGGTTTGGGCGAGTCCCTGTTTGCCTCGCTTGGGCGAGACTGGTTCGCTTGGGTGAGATTAGCAGGTCTCGCCTCTGTTTTCCTGCAACAGTCCCTCACACCAGCCCAAACAAGAGATTTATGCGTTCAAAACCAACATAGCATCACATCAACCATACAAACTCGAAACAACAGCCAAACAGTGAGGAAAACGAAACATATGAGCAAGGTCTTAGGTTCCCTACTTGGAAAATAAGCTAGCGGAACGCTTCGACACACACACAGTGAGCAAAACTGTCCCTAGGATGGTCAACAAGCTGGAACGAACAGTAAAACAGAGAAAAGGGCGAGTCATCACCAAACCCTAACTATAAACAAGGAACATAGACCATGCAAAGAGGGAACACGGACTGAGGGCAACTTACGTGGAATAGGAGCTGGTGCGAGTTAGTTCGAAGGAGGTCTAAAACAAAACCCTAGCAGAGCTCTTTACGGCAGCGGAGCGAGACGGCAACAACTCTAGGTTTCTGAAAAATGAGTAGAAGTGTGAATTAGGGCAACACGAAATACTTTTATCCTATGAACCAGCCTTTAGACCCAACTGTTGTAGGGCAACCTTTAAAATAAGGGAGCAGAAATGAGTAAAGGGTTTTATTGGACCTTACATACATCATTACATCATGAGGAGATCCATGATTGTAAAAAAAACAAAAAAAGAAATGAAAATGAAGTGAGAAAACAATGTGTGAAAAAAATAACGATGAAACCTACTATATTATTGCAAAGTTAAAACAATATTTTTTCTTCTTATTCTTTTGCTCTTTCTTTGATTACATATTTAGCCTTTTAATTCATCTCTGCTATCTATTTTTTTGCCACAATTCTCATTTTCATACACTCAAATTCTCTTCTGAAAAGAAAAAAGGAATTATTGAAAAAGAAAAAGGAATATAGAAAAGAAAGGCGAACGAAACGACGACGTAATTGGGGCGTGATAATAACTGGCAAATTGAAGATTGTGACTGATAACATCGAAGTTCCGTTTCTCGGAGCACACTACGAAGCTCTCAACAATGGCGATTTCCGGCGATCTGCGAGTCTCTGCCACTCTTCCTCTCTATCGCTCCCACTCCCACTCACCTCCACTTCGAACCGCTTTCGTCCCTTCTCCTAAGGTTTCATTTTTTCATCTCTCTATTTCCCTCTTATCTTCTCACGAATGCTTCTCATTCTCTGTCACAACATGCATGCATTCTCATTCCAATTCCACTCATGCTGAATTCAACACTTAATTACCCGCAAACCGCACCGTTTGAGGGTTCCACAATCCGATTAGGGTTTTTATAAAATTGCGGTGTTTTATAATGTTGTACTCAGTGGAGTGTCAAACGTGAAGCATTCAAAACAGAAACAAAGAAAAATACGGTTACCATTTTACGATACAATAGCAGCCTTAAAGAAACTGATGTGACCCTTTTTCCGAGTACATCAATTTTGTTTTATGTATGCATTTAGTGTCATTTGGCAATTTGGCATGATATGATGGATGGTTTGGTGGCATGTCTGGTAGAAAATGAAAATCTTACTCTAGAGTGGTGATTGCTTAGGTGGTGTATGTCTAATTTCTGTTAAGTATGGGCTTAGGTTCGATTTTTGACCCTTGTAAAGATTCAGATCCTATGACTATTCAGCCTATTATGTGCTTGTTTCCGGTCGCTAGTGTGTGTGATCGGAGCAGGATTGACGGGATTGTTTGCGAAGTTGGCGAATTTTCTTGAGCTTCAAACCTGCAAACATTTATGTTAGGATCCATTTGCATGGAACGGAACATGTGTGCCATATCGGAATTATGGGACCGTGTTCTGGGGTTTGTAAGACCTCAAGTTCTCCAACTACAATCATGGACTTTTGTGGTATGGTTCTCCCAAGGTTGTTCACGTTGTGACACTCGGGTCTACCACTTTCTCTATTCTCTCCCTCTAGTGTTGGCAGCCTGTCTGGTGGCTTGACCTTCTTGAATCACACAATCTTCCTTTTAATCCCTAAATCCCCCTCTACTCAACCTCTTTGAATCACTCTATCTCTCCTCACTAAGACTCTCTACTGTTGTAGTATAACTTGGCTGAAGTATTTTGTTTTTTTTTTTGTTTTTGGTTTTGAAACCCGTGGATTGGGCTTCTTTTGGCTTTTTTTTTGAAATACAACATCTCCTTCTTTTGGAATGGCTTTTCTGCGCTTCTGTATGCTGTTCTATGTTTTTTTCTACTGCCAAATAGAAATAAATTAAAATATTTATAGTACAATAACAATAAATAAATAAATAAATTTACTTTAATTTTAGTTGTAGTTTACATGTATCAATTAGTTACATTATCGTCCTTTTTATTTTATAGTTTATATTTATGTTTTTGGTATGGTCTTACAATTTGTGTTATGATCACTTGTTTTATGATCTTACACTCTGTTTCCAAACTTGAGGAAGATATCAGTTTTGACAACATTGAGCCTTGATTATATAATAATATCACTAGAATAATGTGCTATGTATGTTCTCTACCTACACAGGATTGTCTCCCGTAGAAGGTACTTGTGGTTCTAAACCAAATAATACTATAGGTGTTTTTCATATGATGGAAATCCATGGAAAGTGTTGGATTATATGCTATTTTGTCTCTCTGTGGTTAGTTGAATGCTATAAAAGATCTTATTAGGCTCTAAGTAGATATGGTAGCCTGCATTCTTAAGTTGCAACTCCATTTCATGGCCCTCTAGACCAAAGTATTAGAGGAAGCATCATTATGTTTGCATCATTTTTCATTGATTGAAAATATGTATAACATATTGTTGGTAATGGTAAGTTACTTGCGTTAGACATTGTAGAATATATTTTGCGACTCAGTTGGAGGGTTTCAGTATGATTAGAGATTCTGGTGGTGCATTTATGTTTTCTGAATTTTTTATTGTGTGGGGAAAGGTTCAACAAAAAGCTCTTTGATTTTCTATTTGATTAGATGTCTTTATTCAGATTTGAGGTGCTCGTATGTTGATAAATGCTCTTTGATTTTCTATTTTCTATTTTCTATTCTTGAATTTTGTATGTTGATAAATGCTCACATTAACCTTAATATTATATCAAGATTTTGAAAGCAATGAAAATGCCTTCTCGATAATGTTTCAAATTTTCTGTCTAATAGGTAGACTTTCATCGATTCTTGAATGGAGCATGCAACATCTCTGAATTCACCCCAAAATGCCCTTGCCTGACAATTGTACGATGCAATATTCGTGGGTCCTGCAAGCCAGTTGCTGCAATCCTTGGAGGTCCTAAATTCACCTCAAATTCAGTTAGTCAAGAAGCTGAAAATTTTCTCCTTGACGCTGTCAAAATGAACTTCTTTGAGCGATTAAATTTGGCTTGGAAGATAATTTTCCCATCGGCAACATCTAGAAAAAACTCTAATGCTAGAATTGCTAAGCAACGCTTGAAGATGATTTTGTTTTCTGATCGGTGTGCAGTAAGTGATGAGGCAAAGCGAAAAATTGTCAGCAATGTTGTGCGTGCTCTATCTGACTTTGTGGAAATAGAATCACAGGATAAAGTTCAGCTGAGTGTCTCTGCTGACACAGATCTTGGAACTATTTACTCTGTCACTGTGCCTGTACGGCGAGTTAAGCCAGAATATCAAGATATGGATGAATTTGGGACAATAACAAATGTTGAGTATAAGGACACTGGAGAGAGTTCCGGTTCTGTTGATGTTAGATTTGATTTCTATGTTCCAGACGAAACAACTGGATTTTGAGTTGAAAGATCTTGAATCTTCATTTCTATTAAAAGTAAGCGTTTGAAATGCTTACCACTGAGAGCAAATGTGGAGTGGTGTATATATTTTAAAATTGAAGCTTACATTAGGGTGACACTAGATTTTGATGAAAAATTTTGTTTTTGTACTACCTATATCAGTTATTTGGTTCATTGCATCACTGAACTATGATATGCTGTGATTTCTTACGTAGCATTCTATGATAAGCATTTGTTTGGGTATATGAATCGTCATTATTCATGAAATTGTTCTACATACGTGATTGTATGTAAATAACTAAGTGGTTTGTGAACATGCACATGAATACATTTTGGATGTATGTTATGTAGTTTTATGACTCCATTACCTTTTATTTTTATCCGTCCTATTTATTTATTCATTTATTTTATGTAATTTGATTTTTCTATTAATAAAAGTTTCAATCAAATTTTTCAATTTTAGAAATAGAATAATGTGATTATTAGAAGATTTAATTGACTCAATTTTGAAAATGTAACAATGCGATCTTTTATAGGCGGAAATATTATTAGTTTCATAAATTATTATACGTGATTTAAGCAAATTATTACTGTTAATTAAAATTATTAATATTTCATTATATTTATTATTAATATTTAATTATATTTATATTTAATGTTATATTATTTTTCTTCATTTATATGCAATGTTATAATGACTTAGTGACCGTTTTTAAATTATTGAATTTAGTGTTAAGTTTTGTTTTATTGAGTTGAGAAGAAATTGTAATTCAATAAGATATATTTATTTTGTAATATGGAATATAACTTTTTATGACAATGATCGAAGGCAATGGAAAAATTTAATTTATGAGCTTAATGAACAAGAAAGTAAGGTGGTGAAGTCTAATTCTGATAATATCTATTTTATATATTATTTTTTATTCGATCAACTTTTTTATTTCAAAGATAAAAAAACATTGTAGTGTTTTACTTTTGTTTTTTGTTAATTAATCTTACTTTATACTTTGTCATTTATTTTACGCCTAATAGTATAAATTTAATGTAGATCTTAGTATTACATTAAATCCATATGGATTTGACACTCTTAATTTTAAAATTATTGACGACAATGATGCATCGGCCAGAAACACTCATTCAAATATTGCAAATATTCAAACAATTTTGCGGAAAAGTATGACAAAAAGTAATATATGAGAAGAACCTTAGTTAGCTATGTGATATGACTACCACACATGTTTATATGAAGTTTTGTTGTGACTTGTTGAGTTTGCTTGTTGTTTTAAACATTAAAATAATGGAGACGAAAAATATCCAAACGTACAATTGGCTGTTTGAAATATTGAGTTAGTTTTCAATGATGCCACTGCTTTTATTGAATATGTTAATTATATACCTTAAGTTTAAATGGCATTTTTAGTATTTAAGTTAAATAGTGTCAAATGTCGAAACAATAATTAATACATAAAAAAATATAATATTTATATTTACTTATTTTCTGAAATTTAAAAATTAAAATATATCGTAAAGATAAAGATGGATTATAATTTTATATTAAAATTTAAATATTAAAAACATATTTAACCTTAAATAATAAACTTAGACATTTGACAATAGACGGTTCAATTTCTAATATAAATATATTATTTTTTTAGTTGGCGTAAAATTTCTAATATTTGTAACTCAACATTGCAAAATCATATTGTAAAAATGATATTTACATTATGTACAGTAATTTCTTTTTATCTAAATATTCTTTCCTTTATTTACAGTTCAATGTATTCAACAATTTGAAACACAATCTAAAAAAATTGAATTATGGTTACAAAGTTGCCTTTAATGTTGCCCAAAAACATTTGCAGTCACAGTCTCATCTGCTTCAAATCACAACGCCATTGTGAGACACATTTCCGAGAGCATGCTTGGTAAGGTTAGGAAAAAGCAAAAGTTTGCTAAAATTAACTGTCTATGAGGTTCCATTCCCTTGCGTAGACATCTTTGCAACTGTGGCCTTTGAGTTCATACCCTTCACAACATTTGCTGCAGCACTTTATCTATGAATTGGTGAAATATGAAAAGTTTTGTACTGAGAAAAGAACAAAAATAAAACATTGACAAAAAAGGAGTTGGAAAAGGACTTTCTTCCTTCCTTTTAAATATTAAATGGATAGTCATTCCTAAAACCAGTTTTCTATTTCAAGTTTGACTAAAGCCAAGCTTCCAAAAGTAAGTATTTTTTTCATGTTCTAGATTAATATGCCAGTATACCATTTAATATTATTAAGGAATTAAAGATCAAGATCAACACTAATACAACTTTTAATACAATAACTTTTACTTTGTAAATCAAATGACAAAAGATAAAAACCATTTCAACTTATAGGTAGACCATTTACTGTTCAAATTTTCATGTAAATTATGCTTTTCTTACCATGAAGTTTCCAACCCCTGGCTGTGGAAATTGCAGTGGTTTGCTAATGAAGTACTTTCCACCCTCAAGATGAACCTGAGCACCTCCAAGATCTTTGATGTCTTTCATTAAGAACCCTTCAGTTGACCTTTGGCTGCATCTGCTATGGCTGCAAGAAGAGCTTCAGTGCTGTCTGAATTTCCTGTTGGATCTGCACCATCAGATGTCAGAGGGTACACATGTGGTTTCTTGAGATCCTTCATCAACCAAAAAAGAATTCCATCAAACATTTGATATTTTCCCACAGAAAATGCATGACCAAGTTCATGAGTGCCTTTCATCAAAGGGTTTCAAATTTCAATACTAACTAAAAAGGAAACAAAAGGGTATCTATTGATGATTGAATTACCCGTGGTGGAAGAGGAGAAGGAGTAGGAGAGGGTGAGTATGAAGGTGGTGTTGAAGTAATGGAGTGACGCCTTGTTATGGAAGCCTTGAATCCCTTAAGTCCAAGGATTGCTTCTTCATGAGTGAAACCAGAAAGAGTCCTTAGAGACATGTTCTCCACATAAGCATGAGCCACAAAGAAACAAGTTATCTCAAGAAGAATGAACCACATGGGAGACATTGTTGCCATTGTGGTTGCTATTGTGGTTTCTAGTGGTGAGTTTATTTTATAGAAAATCAGGTTAGTGAGAAGCAGTTACGAGAAGGGATTGGTTGAGAGTGGATATAAATAAGGGGGAAAAGGGAAGGGGTTAAGTAAGACTTCATGTGAAACCTTTCATAGTGGATCAGTGTCATATACAGCACGTTATTTGGATATGATGTTGGTGTTACTTTGAAGGTTTCTCTTTTAAAGTTTTCTTGTAAAATTTTCGTTTTGCATGATGTATCAAAAAAAGTAAGTAGTTAACTAATCTAGGGAGTTTTACAAATTTGAAAATGGTGTAGAAAATTAAAGTATATCGAAATGAAGTACTGAACTTATTTTGAAGATATTTCTGACCATTATAACTACTGGTTGTTGCTCTGCCTTGGTCAGGAACCAGTAAAGTATATCGAAAGAAAATTTGAAACCAGATGACAGTGTGAAAGACTATAACTATTAAGTTCTAAGTACAAAGCAGCAAGGTTTGGAGAAAGTAAAGACATAGTAGCCAGTAAGTTATAAGATTAGCAATTATAAGATAATAGCAAGTATACCTCTCGCTGTTTATGAAGACACCTCTGAACATATAACTGCAACTGAAGTGCCTCCAAATTTGCAAGTCACTAACAATCAAGAAAAAATAATTCAGTTGGTTAGAGAACAACTAATGTCAATAATATGAAAATAACCATGAATGTAAACACTGAATATTCAGAAGTGGGTATTCATATTGTTAAGGAATATAATAAATAAGACGACGATATTGATAAGGAATATATCAAGCAGGTGTCAGACAAAAAGCAGGCACACTAAAGGAATGAATTTACATATAACAGCCTAAATTATATCTACTATATGTTTAAGAAATTTTTATTAGAAAGAACAAATGTGATCGCAAAATGTTAACAAAGGAAAACTTGTTTTATGTGGAAGAATCATTGTTAATAAAGTTCTGCTCTAAATATTGGTGTTCTATTCCTTTGAGAGAGATATGCATAAAAACTTGTTTTTATAAAGAAGAGTCGTCCTTAATGTGTTAAGAAAAATTATCCTTTTGATTCCAAAGTTCTGATTTCAATCCTGTAGCTTGGCAGTTTCCTTCCACACTTCTCAATGAATGAAATGAAGCACTCAATTTAATTTAAATACAAGAAAATGCAAAGAGACTTAGTAAAAATAATCCATCAATATAATACAAATTAAGAAAAGTTAATGCAATTTTGTAGCAAAATGGTCATAGTGAACCATATGCACTTACTGTGTTGTGCAAAAACTTACCTACGCTACTATACTACTACTGATAAGTGATGCAGAGTAATTGAGATTCAAATTAAAAGAGTTTCTTCATACATTAATTAGACGAGTTTAGTGAAAAACATTATACGGATCTAACAATACACAATAGATGAGTTTATCCATGCACTGATTAGACAAATATAGCAAAAATCATTAAATGGGTCATTCCATACATTGATTAGATGAGTATAAAAATACAGGTTAGGCGAGTATGTCCATGCACTGATTAGACAAGTCTTGCAACCAACATTATATAACTTTGTTTATACATGGATTACATGATTATAGCAGTATATATTAGACGAATATATTCATATACATATTATATGAGTTTATCAATACACATTAGACGACTCTATCTATTCTCTTATTAGACAGGTCTTGCAATATACAATAAATGAGTACGTTTATATACTGATTAAATGAGTTTAGCAATACACATTACACGAATGTGTTCATATACTAATTAGACAAGTCTAACAACACATATTATACGAGTTTGTCAATACATTGATTAAAACGAGTCTAATAATACACACTAGACCAACATGTTCATACACTTATTTGTATTTTTATCGAGTTTATTCTACATATTTTTCCATGTCCTTTATATTTCTAGGAAACCTACTCTATATTTGTACACATGCACTATTCTTTATACTTTTACAAAATCTACTATTTATAATTTTACATGCATATTAATCTTTAAAAACCTATAAATCATTTTTCATAGATTATATTCAAAATTTAATTATAAACCTAAAATTATTTAAATTTTTTTTTCTCAATCTCAATCTTTGGTGATGAACACATAAACGAACACCGACCATTGCGTAAGCACGAATTTTGAAACTTTTTTTTAAGTTACATCATGACAAATATTTTTTGAAATTTATATGATAATCTTATGTAAAAAAGAAAACTTTTAATATTCAATTAAAAATATCTGTTAACAAAACTCTGTGTCTGCCTGCACCCTTTGTTTTTGACAGTATTCATTTCGGTGTTGATTTGTAGAAGAACGCACAGTGGTAACAGCCATTACATGGGTTCGTTGGGTCGGAGGAGCATGTCCACGGTGGCGAAAGCGGTGGCAGAAATCACAGGCACCGGCAACACCAAAATCCGTAAATCTTCTAGTGAACTCTGCACCTTCCTCGGCATCCCTCGCCATTCTCGTTCCGAAATTGCCCTCATTCTCTCCAAGTTCATCAAGCTCTACAATTTCAGGGTTCTCTCCCCTTGCCTCATTCATCCATCCCCAACACTATTCTGCACTTCATTACATAACTGTGGTTCCTAGTTCGTAAGGTTAAATTTAGGGTATTATTGATATGATATGTTCGATGTGCAGAGTCCTGGTATTAAGAAGGACAAGATGTGGGAGCAGAATTTGCAAACTTTATTGCGTGGAAGAAACACTGTTGGTTTTCCTGAGATTGCTAAGATACTGTCTCCAGAGTTCAGCCAGGGTGCCATTAATGTGAAGGACAATAACATGGATTCTTCAATGGATAGTACAAAGGGGAAAGGTTCTCAAAAGAAAGGGAAGCCTTCTAAGAAGTAGGTCTTCCACATGCTTATCTTTTTAAGGACCCAACTTTGATTTTTTTAAGTTGAAATTTTGTGTTCGCTCAATCTGCAATTCTGCGTGATAATGACATGAGTGAGTTTGAGTGGCAACCTGTTGTTGAAACGGGTTTGATTATTGTGTTGTTGTCCTTTGATATAATGTGATTTCTCTCCCTGTTACATTTTAGCAAGTTCATAACTTACATGATACACTTGTTCTTTGGTTCAAGGAACGGCAAAATCTGTTTTCATTTGCACTTTTTATTTGTGCTGTGTCAGATGAACATTTCCGGTATTATGCCCATCAATGAATGAAAAAAGATTGTTATCCTGTCAATTGTGCAGTGTTTGATTGTTTTCTTCAAACTTCCAAGCCATAACTTAGCAATTCATTGTGTGAACTACCGATATGAGGCATGAACAGTAATCCAAGATGTTGTAGAAGTTATCTGGTTGTATCTTTTTTATAGGTGAAGATGCAAGCTTTTACAAAAGATCTGATAATTTACGCTCGATTAGAAAGAGTAAATAAACAGTGTATTAGGGATTGAAAACGGTTATGAGCATTCAGCCTTAAACTTCTAGATGCTATCTTTGACCTTATGCTGATTAGAATGCATAGTGTTATTTCCCCTGCTTATCATTTGGCGCACATAAACACGTGTTTGTCATCATCTAATGATAAGAAAAGGCTTGTTTCTGTCAAATTAACACTTTCATGATTCATACTTTGTTGTTTAAGCATTTATCAATAAGGTCATTGTTCACGTTTTTTCTTAGACCTATTTCCTGTCAGTATAATGTAGTCTTGCATTGTATGAATAGTTGTGTGGAAAGGTATCCTAAGTTAGAAATGAGCAACATTTTTCATTCTCCAAATCATTAAAAAAATGTAGGTTATAATGACTAAATGAATCTCCTTGACAATACCTGCACTACACAGCAAACTCAAAATATCATGGTTAGACATGAATTAAAATCAGAAAAATCCCTTGAAGCCAAGTCCAAAAACTTATAGCAGTAGAACATAAAAAAAAACAGTATGAAAAAAGTTGTCTTCTTGCTTACACTACAGGTGTTGAACATAAAACAAAGGAAATTCCTTTGCATTGCATGGCTATATCAGAAGGGAGTCTATTAAGTAAGTTTCTAAAGAACCAGAGATTTAGTTGGAGGGATTATGCAACCAAATACTTACTCCAAGAACAAGGATAAAAATAAGCCCCAGTTAAAATCAGATGTTATAGATTCTCCACTCTCGGTACTTGTTGCAGAAAGGTAGGAATACAAAGGTGATCTCCATCCCTAGCATCCACAACCCTAACTTTGAGAAATTGTTTTGTGTTCATAAGGATAATGGAAATTTGAGCTATGTTGTCATGAGAAAACTAGTTGTGTTTCCAATAGTTTATATATGTCCCATTATCAGTTGTCCAATATGTTTTCCAAAATAAGAGCATAGTAATCTGAAACACCTGACCAAACCAATGGGGATCTATAGAATTTTTACATTCGAAGTGAAATTTCTAATTCATCCATGAAAATTCTTGATATTTCATTGCAGTTACTTGGGTTAAAAAATCCACAACAAAACTAATATTAGAAAAGTTGCACCAATAGTTACGATTGGAATTGAGGAGAGTTGTAAACAGAAAAATTTGAATATGATGAGTTCTGAGTCATCAAAAAGCTAAAGCTATAAGTAAATAGGTTCGTGGGTTTTTTTTTTACATTTTATTCATCCTATTCATCAACGTGAGACTCTCAACTCCATATTCGAATTCCTCAAATGCTGAGAAGTTAGTAGGATTATGGCAACAGACAATAGAACTTCTATCATTATAGGTGGAGGTTAGAATATCGAGTAACACATGGCGCAGTGCGAATCTTAAAACATTTTCCCATTTGCTAAAAGAAGTACCATCATCTTAAAACGCAGAAGGTTTTATATAAATGTCATTTACACATTTATACAAACTTATAATCCGGTAGTACTGGCATACAAAGGTACTTGTATGATTATATAGAACCAGGAAACGTGGTAATGAAGGCAAGCAATTTAAAGAAACTCAAACATTATAAGAAGCTTTTTGCTACTTGTTATGCTTTTTGGGCCGAGCAAGCTTGTGAAGTAGATCCAGGCTGAAAATGAAAAAGAATCAAAATCAATTGTCGTGCAGTTATGCACTAACTTGGTGTTCAAGAAAGAAAGACTGAAAATATCTTTACCACACAGGCATGGACATCATCACAACCACACAACAACTTCCCATTGAGTGAGTAAAAAAGTTCATGCTTCAGCAACAAAATTAGTAGTAAAGGAGAAAATGTGCCAAAGTTCTACCTTGTGATAGTCAACAGCAACATAATTAGTCCACCTGTTGCCACAACACCATGACAGGTTTTGAGCATGTCAATGAGACCTCCAGAGTTATCTTCACATGTGATTGGCTTAAGTGGAAAAGTGCGAAAATAGTTTATCAACGTTAAGGACTTGCTCTTGTCACACACCAAAATAGAAAACTAACAAAGGAATCAAAATGCCAGCGTGAAGAACAAGAAAGATTTAATGGTTGGTGATATCTTGCACTCATTTTCAACCATGTAATTCCACTGGTATGCAATGCCTTCACTTTGTTCTTTAGATTTTCTTGAAGTGAACACAAGTAGTCTTTGATTTTTAGCAACCATATCACTCACAAGAGGCCAGTCTCCTATTTTTGGTATTCTCGTCACAGGAAACCAAAACTTCACCAAACCAGCTTCGATAAAGACTCTTATCAATCCTTTGGGTGTTTTAACATAATAGTCCGGTATGAGTGTGATAATTAAAGTTAAAATTTGTGAAAATTTACGAGATATTTGATTGTGACTAATTAAAAAAAAATGAGAAAATAAAATTATCAAATTGTCTTTGATGTTAAAAATAATATAAAATGATATTTAAATGAATTATAATTATTTTAAAAAATTCATTTTATGATGAATAAAATTCTTAAAAATAATTATTATTTGAAATAAATTTGATATAAAAAATTAAATATTTTCATCTTCAATAAGTTCAATAAAATTAAAGATTTGTTATCGCAAAATCAATAAAGTCAACTCAAATAACACATATATTTGTTATCACACACACTACTTTGAGACACACAAATATAACATATATATATATATATATATATATATATATATATATATATATATATATATAATTATTTTTTAAAATTAAAACTATTATTTTATCATTTTTACTTTTTAAACAATCGTTGGATTTTACTCTTTCATTTCTTTACTCTTTTTTTTTTGAATTAATATTTTTAAACAAAAATAAGTATTTTTAATAGAAAAAATTATCTACAAAATAAATAAAAAATATTTATAATAAAATTTTAAAAATTATTTATATTTCCTTTTAAAATTAGAAGAAGTGAATGTGCATATGTATCTTTCATCTGTTCTATAATTATATATAAAGAAAATTTTTTATTTTGTATTCACATTTTCTTTTTCACTTTTATCTTTAATTATTATTTTATAAATAGTTTACTCTTAATCTTTATTCTAAAAATCTCTTTTTTCTTTAAGAATTATTTTAAAAACTTTTTTTATACATATTTTAGTTTTTTAATTTTACATTTAGCAAGTGTTTTAAAATTTGTTACATATTTCAAAAATAAATATTATTAATCTTAACTGAATTTTCTATAAAAATAAAAAAATAAAAACCAAATAATATCCTCTATGACTTCGTTAATATTAATAGAAATGATTGGATTTTGTAAGGTCTTATAGCTGTTTTAATTTTATTCTTATCTATACCAATACATAAAGAAGATTGTCTATATTTCAAAATACAAATTTTACCCTTTAAAATATAATTATTTATTAAATTTTTGAAAATTAATAGTTATTTTTATAATTTTTTTTCCTCTATTTATCAAAAATTATTCTCTTATTTTTTTTATATATTTCACTTTATTTTTAATAAATATAATTTTATCTTATATATTAACTTAATAATATTATATTATCATCACCTATTAATATAGTATTATGCATATTTAGAAAATACATATACATTTGCGAGAATGCATGTGTATACTCTAATAAATGTAAATTGTCTATAGTTACCTATTAACAAGGAAGACTGATTTATGGCCGCTTCAAAACTATTTTTGGTACACATATATTTTTCTATTTTTACTATTATTAAATAACTAATTTTATAATATTTACTTTTTAAAATTTAATTAATTACCTATAATAAAAGAACTACGTAAAATAAAAATTACATACAATAAAATCATAAAAAATATTTATTCTATATTTATGATAAAAATTAATGTTTTTTTAGTGTACATGCCCCATATGTCATGAGTTTCCACTACTGTACATAATATAATAATACCTGCCAAAGCTTTTGTGAGCGGGAAAATTCAAATCTAAGCAAGGAGCTTCAGTTTTGAAGCCAACGAAAAGAATGAATGGCGATTGGTTCGAATTGAGGTTGGAGAAGGGAATAGAGGACGCAATTTCTCGAACACGATTCGCGCCCCACTCCAACAACCTTCTCATATCTTCTTGGGATTCTGTAAGTTTCTTCTTCATCTTAACCTTTCCTCTTTCGTTCTCGCTTTCGCCATTCGCTAAATCTGATTCCGAAGCAGACTCTTCGCCTCTACGACGTTGACGCATCGCTCCTCCGACTTCAAGCTCCTTCGCAGGCTCCTCTTCTCGATTGCTGCTTCCAGGACGACGTCGTTGCTTTCGCTGCCTCCTCAGATGGATTAATCCGAAGGTCTTCTTAATTTTCCTTCATAAAAATAAACTTCAAACTTATTCCTCTTTGTTTTCTTATATTTTAATCACTGTCAGATGGATAGACTAAAGTGTTGGAAGTCAAAATTTTGCCGCTAGAGAAGAAACTGAGTTGGTTCATTTTTATTTTATTTCTTAGCATCAAATTATTCATTGCTAGCTACACCTTTTATTATGCATATGAAATTACTGCGTCTTAAATATTCATTAAATTGATAAAATTTCGTGAGTATGTCCTAAAGTGATGAGCATCCGGAAATTTAATCCCTATGTTAATATTTTTTTTAAGGCATTATTTGAAGATTATTTTCAGTACTTGAGGGACTGTGTCTAATATTATAATGGCTATTTATATAATTTACTTAGTTTAAAGACTACACAGGAGAGGGTGATAGTTTGGGGATCAAATTAATGGTTTATTATGAAATTAAGTTATCCAAGTGTTTTTTTATTATTGCTTAATGGATTTTGAAAATAAAAAATACATGTACGATGACATTTTGTAATCATAGATGATTAATTATTAATAAAAGCATATTTACTGGAAATAAAATTGGAAAACAAGATCTTTTGGATTTCATTAGTTTCGGATATGATGATGAATATCTATAATGTTTCAAGGGTGTTGGTTTTTGACTCCTCTAGAGCTAAACTTTATAGGTATGACTTGCATTCAGGACTTGTTGATACAGTGGGTTGTCACGATGATATGGCAACATGTATTGGATATTCCAATGAAACTTGTAAGCTAAGCTACAGATACTATACCTCTACTCATTTCTTTTAATAGGATGAATAATTTGTTCTGTTTTTAATTATTTGTGTGGTATTGAAAGACCATATTAGCTTTTAATATGGAATCCTCACACTTCCTTCCTGCCGTTCCACTCTTACCCAACCTGAGAGGTGACCGTTATTTTTTTACAGTTACATGAACAGAATACAAAAAGGATTGTGTCAGAGATAACTACTACTATCTAACATAAGCCTTAGACCATTTCTCAAGCCTTGATAAATCAATGAAGTGATCAATAAATTCTTGATGGTGGAGAATACAACATGAAATAAAAAGTAAAGTTGATTTAGAAGTATTAGATTTTTTTTCTCCCAAAATGTTTCACTTGCCAGCCATGCCTTACGTGTAATTTAATTTTGCTAGTGCTGAATTTTTTAGTTTTAATTTCAAAATACGTATCTTTAATCTACATGATCTTTCATTCTATGTTTCATTGTTCTTCTTTAGAGTTCATAAAGATAAAGATGTTGAGATGCCAAGTTTAGGAAACTAAAAGTTGTATTATGGCCATGCTGTAATGTCTTTTAAAAAGTTCATATTATTCTTGGTCTTGGTTATTGCAGGTCAGTTGGTCACATCTGGATTTGACAAGAAGTTATTGTTATGGGACATGCATATGGAAAAGGCTTCTTCGTGGCTGAGAAGTCTAGAGGCAGAGGTGAACTCCATGTCTGTATATGGGTTTAATCTTGTTGTATCCATTGGAGCATCAGTGCATGTTTATGATTTACGTAACTTTGACAAACCAGTTTTGTCAAAGGAAGCGTTCAATGGAACACACTCAAGATGTGTCAGTTCAATTCCAAATGCAGAAGGTATGAACTATGTAGTCTTATTTTATCTAGTCAAATTAGGAAAATTGCAGCTCTTCTTTTTGATCCACGAAGAGCATTTTTCAAGTTTAATCATATTTTTAGTTATTGGTTTTTTTAGATGCCTTTAATATCTGAGATTTAAAATTGCGAACCACTTGTTCATAGGCAATAAATCAGAAATCAGAGTTTAGGCAGAGTTTAAATTAAATCTGATGCTCTTGCAGGGTTTGCAGTTGGGTCTGTAGATGGACGAGTATCGCTGCAGATTTCCTATCCATTCAGTTCAGATGACATTGGGTCAGTTTTAGAAGAGCATTTTATATTTCATATATGCATTTTTTTAAATTGATGATACATTATATTTAATTGTCGTCTTTTACCTTTCTCTGTCGTTGCGACAGTCTACTAGGACTCACTCGCTTGCTGAAAGACTAATAATAAAGAGACAGTTCACTTTATTTGTTTGAAGTTTATAAATTATTACTCACAAATACATTTCTTTTGTAATCTTGTAAGTGATACATTCGTGTTCAGGAAAAATTCAATAATGAATTAGAAACTAGAGTTATTTAAATGTGCATAATTTTGCTAACAGACACATTTTTTATTTGCCAATTATTGGTTTGATATGATTTTGGATTGGAGTTGATGGTTTCCATGTCATGAAACACAGACACTTCAAAATAGTACTTGTATAGGCACTTCACACGCTTCTAGCTATATTTTACGTTTTTTATTTTGTTAACTTCTATACTTGTCTAATTATGGGAAAAAGGTTATTAGAGACACTAAAATACTCGTAGTCATATTTTACATTTTTTTTCACCATTATTTTAAATTTATATACCTATCCAATTGTAGCCAATGAAATTGACAATTTATTAAGACAAGAAAGATTATTGAATATTAACATGGGTTGATTGAGAGGTCAACCTTGAAAACAACATACTTATTGTGATACTTAATGCAGAGATATTGGAGAAATCGGAAAGATTTTTATTTTGTCTTCATTCACATGGAAAAGTATATAATTAGGTATCAAGTGATGTTTTATGAAGGATCTTAGGAAAGAAAGGAAATTGTATTGCACATATTCGAGTGTTGAGTAGTCAAAGACGTTTACGAGGAGGTAACGACTTAGGTGAGAATATAATATGGCATCACTGCAGTTTTTCTAATACCCACAAGAATGCACCAAGGGTTAATTCTGGACCCCTTTCTCTTTATTTATTGTCTTGGACGTCCGTACCAAGCAAATCTAAGAGCTGGTGCTGCTATGCGTGTTTTTTATACGCAATATAGATCCGGACTTTTGGTTGTAGGAGATAAATGAGAAATTTGAGATTTGGTCACAAGCTTTGAAAGATCATGACTTTTCTTAGGAGTAAGACATATATATCAAATGTAAGTTTAACAAGAGGTACAACGACCCAAGTGTAGAGTTAGTTATAACTTGGGGAGCATGCTTTAGCTCAATTCAAACAATTTAAATATCTAGTGCCCATCAAAGAGGACAAAGAGAAATAAAGAGAGGCAAATCATAGGGTTCAACTGAAATGAATAAAATGGGGGAGGAGAGGAATAGCACTGATGCTTAAAGGACAATTTTAGTGCACTGCTATAAACCCTACAATATTGGGGCAGTAAAAAGCCAACAAGAGAATAAACCCAATGTAGCAAAGATGAGGATGTTGCGTAAGGGACATACTAAACAAGATAGAATCAGAACTGAACGCATTTGAGAAAAAGTTCTGGGTAACATAACACTTGTTATAGAAAAATATAGAATCTCACGTTAGATAGTTTGGCCATGCGTGGACAAGATCTGTAGATGTCCCAATAAGAAGAGTAGATTAGAAGGCTAATCCAGTTGCAAGAGAAGGAGGAAGACCAAGAAAAACTGTACGGCAAAAATGCATGGATTTAGATGCCAATAATTTGTTTATATATATGACATGATTTATTTCAAAGTATTATGATGTCATTTAATCCATGTAGTCTACACAACCTAGTGAGAAAAAGTTGTTGTGATCGATGTCATAATAATTAGATAAATTATAGCATTTTATATGTTCGCTTTTATAACTTTGATTCTCTCTTTTCATTAGAGATTTGTGTTTATGCTAAATTTATACCAACAGGATATTTTCGTTTTGTTGTCCTATAATTTTTAAAACTTGTCATATCACTGTGTTTGTGTGGAATCGCATATTCATGACCATTGAACACATTAAGTAAAAATCTTGGGTGTTTGATTCGCATTTTGAGGTCACGGGGGAAGGTGTGGTGTTCACTGTCTAAGTGTTAGTGCAACACTGATAAAACTAACATTTGCAACTTGTTTCCATATTCTTTTTCTTTTACAGCTACATTTGACCAATTGCAAATTTCTTTAAAATTAGATACCTTCATAACATATATCTAAACTGTGCATCTACTTATCGTTTGATTTGGAGACTAGTGTTTTATGTTGGAAAACACGAGTTTGCAGATTGTTCTTAATGACAGCCACATTTTCTCACGATTTGATTTACCAAATCCTCGCAGATATATATTCCGGTGTCATCCAAAATCAAAGGATGGACGGCATTACTTGGTATCAGTGAATGACATTGCATTCAGTCCACTGTATGTACCTTCTTATATATGTTGCATTATAAGTTACAAAACTCGAAATTTGATTATGTTCTGTTCAGTGTATGTGGTATTTTTGTTACTGGTGACAATGAAGGTTATGTTACCATGTGGGATGCTGGAAGTAAGAGAAGACTAATGGAGGTGCTTGCCCATTAATTTTCAAAATTGTTTGTAATCCTTTTGGTGTTGGTAAATTGTAATATGTTCAATGGTTTCCTTGCTTTACTAATTACTACCCATATTTATCAATATCAGCTGCCGAGGTGCTCAAATAGTGTTGCATCCTTGTCATACAATCACGTTGGAGAGCTTCTGGCTGTAGCATCAAGCTATACTTACCAAGAAGCAAATGAAATGTGAGTAATTTTTATCTTCTTTTCACATTTCTTCTATATTGAATGTGAAACCTGATATTCAGTTCCAATGTTACCATTGACATTGAAATTTAGTATTTCGTGCTTCATAATGATCAAGGAGTCAGACAACGAGTTTCATATTATTTTACACATAAGTGTGTCTAAACATCCTTTGATCGCGTCATAGTATTAGCCAACGTGTAATAAGGGACTTAAAAGGCTTTTAGCTGCAAAATTTATTATTTTATTGAAAGAAAGTCTTTTAGCAGTTTAAAGAAAATGCCTTAGATGTATTATCGTGAGATTTGGTATTTCCATCACCTGAATCATTGATTAATTTTATGCTTTGGATTGTTGAAATTTCTATATCTGCAGGATATCCTAAAATATGAGAATGGGTTATCATTTATTTATTTTGTTTCTGGATCAAGTTTTACTTCCCACTGTTTTACTCACTAATGGGATATAGCTAGTCTTGCTATGACCTAGTAGTTTGTACATTGATTTTCAAAAATTAACTTTGTTTTTGTACATTTCATTTTCCTTGTAAATACGATAATACTTCATCTCTCTGCACTTAAACCAAGAAAGGCCTTGAACGCTGTAATATCATGTTGCATACTAAACTACTTAATTACTTCGTAAATAGCTAGGCAATAAACAAATCCAGGCTTTGCTTGTAGAAGCTAAACATGAAATATTATTTTGAGTCAAGCCTTTATTCTATTAATCTGATTGTTTCTTCTTTGCTACTGATAGAGAAAAACCACCTAGTATATTCATCCATAAAGTGGACAACATTGACATGGGATCGATTTCTGCTGGAAGGAAAAGTTAAGCATTTATGGCTATGCTTGCTAACGAAGGCAAGCGGTTATTCCTTTGCAATTTATTTTTGAAACTGGAATTTCTTAGGTTCTATGTTGGCGTTTTTTCTTTCACTCAGTCATTTGCCTGGTTTTCATACTTTTTCTAACGTGAGAAACCTCCTTTGACGGAATGATCATAAAATGATATTCCCATTGTAAAAAATGCTTCATCTGTACAAATTCTCAGAAGAAGTGAGATCGAAAAGGATAAGTAGTTTAGGCATGTTTTTCTTGTATGCTGTGTTGGTTTGGACGGATGCCACCGTTCTCACATGTTTACGAAGACAGATTGTATAAAATGCACGTATTCTCTTTAGGTGATTTGCGGCGAAAAGGGGAAGTGGATTGTAGGAGTTAACAATTATTTCATCCTTCTTGGGACTTAAAGATTTGTTGGTGATTATTTCGTTTTACCACTTTAACCCTAGCACACGTGATTTGTATTTTGCGTGTTTGTATGCTTGTTTGTGAAAAACTTCTAAAGGTTAGACACAGGATAATAGCAATGTAATATTGTGTTGTGTGGTTGAAGGTTGTGAGGGGTGTGGTGTTATTGTGTGCGAACGAGTGTTCATAGTGTGTGCACCAGTGTGTGTGGAAGAGTGTCTTAAATAAGGTGGTGAGTGTGTATGTGCATCGATTACATAACTGGTGCGGTACTGTGTGAATGTGTATGCATCGGTTATGTAACCAATGCTGGTGCTGTGAGTGTGTAACACGTTGGTTACATAATTAGTGTTGTATGTGTGATTCATTCTTTTGGCTGATTTTAATTTTAAATTATTTTTTTCCATTAATACAAAATTGTAATTGTAAATTTTTTATAATTTTATTGAATTCATATTATTTAATTTTAATTCTTTTATCACATCAAATTATAAAATCATTATATTTTTACTGTTAAGGGTATTGTGGTAAAATTTAAATTCTATCTATTTTTACAATTTTTTAATGGCTTAATTACTCGTAACATATCCGGTTTGGTTCCAAAATTTCAATCGTACTTTTAAGTTTGTTTCAATTTAGTATCCAAATTCGAAATTGTGCATCAATGTAATACATTTCGTTAATTTTTCGCAAATGTCGTTAACAGTGTATCACGTGTCAGTTTTTGATTTTTTTGATTTTTTTTTAATTTTTTTAAAAAGAAAAATTGATACGTGTCAAATCCTTGGTGTGATACGTGGCATTATTAGTGATACTTGGTAAGGTACCGTCACGTGGCAAGTACCTGTCAAGTGTTATTATCTTGATTTCAACTTAGTTCCCATATATGTCTATTTGTTTCAATTTAATATTTATATATGTTTATTTGTTTCAATTTAGTCTTCGTTCTATTTGTTTCAATTTTGTCTGAATATTTTTTTACAAAATAAAGAAATATTGTGTTTGCCTTAAGACCAATATTATTTATATAAATGTTATATTTATATTTGTTATTAAAAATGACTTATAAAATTAAGTATTAAAATTTATATTAAAGTTTAGTGATAAAAGTCATGAATAACAAATTTACCAAAACTGTTATTCATGAATATAATAAATATCAATATAACAACATAAATCTGTTATTCATGACTTTTACCATTAACTTTAGGGTTAAGTATGTTTTTAGTCCCTGAATTTTGACCCAAAATTGAAATTCGTCCATGTCCGAAACTTTAATATATTTTGGTCCCTAAACTTTTAAAATAAATGAATATAGTCTTTTCAACCAAATTATGTTAATTTTTTTGACGTGTCGAACGCTTTTCATATTAGTATTGGAGTTTTTTTACACTGTTTGACACATTATTGGTTCAATATCTACTGAGAAATATGTTCGACACTTCAAAAAAAGTTAACATAATTAAGTTAAAAGGACTATATTCATTCATTTTTAAAGTTTAGGGACTAAAATATATTGAAGTTTCGGACATGATGAATTCCAATTTTAGATCAAAGTTCAGGGACTAAAAACATACTTAACCCTTAACTTTAATATAAATTTTAATACTTAATTTTATAAGTCATTTTTAGTAACAAATATCAATATAACATTTATATAAATAATAAATTTTGTCTTAAAAGAGAACAATATTTCTCTATTTTGAAAAAAAAAAATATTTGAACAAAATTCAAACAATTAGGGTGGGGACTAAATTGAAATAAATAAACATATGTGGGTACTAAATTGAAACAAATAGACACACGTAGGGACTAAATTGAAATCAAGATAATGACATTTGGTAGGTACCTTGCCACGTGGCGGTACCTTGGTACATGTTACTGACAATATCACACCAAGGATGACACGTGTCATTTTTTCAAAAAAAATTCAAAAAAAAAATTAAAAAAACCAGAGGCTGACATGTGACATGCCGTTATCGGCATTTGTGAAAAATTAAGGGAGTGTACTACATTTATGCACAATTTCGAATTTGGGTATTAAATTGAAACAAACTTAAAAGTGGGTACCATTTTGGAACCAAACTGAGTATGTTCCGAGTAATTAAGCCTCTTTTAATCTATCACATCATTCAATAAATCTCATAAAATTTATTCACTTTACTCTCTAAATCTATTAAAAAACACATTCATCTATTTAAATTTACACAAATTTATCTTATCGTATGACAAGAAGTAAATTAACAGATTTGTGTAGATGGCTTGAGGCAAGTGGAGCACCGATGAAGAAAATAGCTTACAAAGTTTTGAATTCTGTAGAAAAGGATAAAGTCAAGAAAAACATTGGAGGAGAGTATTGAGAGAGATCGGCAATAAATAACTATTAAAATTTTGCTTTCTTATTGGTGTTTTAATAACTTTAAATTCATGCAACCGACTTTATCTAGTTTGATAGTGCTGCTCTTGATGCAAAATGTATCATGACTTTAGAAAAGTTAATTATTATTATATTCTGTTTTGAAGGGAATGGCATCAAATCTGGAAAATGACAAACATTCATTACAATCGAAGATCTTCACATTTTGCGCCCCTTCACACTCAGCAATGAAGAAAAAAAAACCTTTTAAATGTGTTGAATATGTCATTAATTTGAGCTTTTATTTTTTACAAATATTCTACTCATACACCTTTTGTTTTCTTTTTTTCTTAATTAATTTTATTAATGTTAAATGTCTTTAGTCGATCATTTATGTGCTAAACTGTTTGTAAAACATCATTCAAAGTACTATTAATTGTTCTGTTAATATTTTATGACCTTTAAAACTTTGATTTTTTTTTTTATGCATCTTTTGGGTGGTAGGATGATCGAATATAAATCTTCATGTATTTATCGTGATTCTCCAATTAGCACAACGATTTAGTAATTTACATTTTTTAATTTATTACCGGCTAGTGAAAAGAAATTTGTTACGCGGACTTATGAGAATGTAGAAAATATATTTTTAGCAATGATAATGTTTTTTTTAAACAGTGACACTTAATTATTATATTAATAAAATTTGTTAATGTAAATAATTTTTTAATAAATGAATTTCTTTTATGAATTAATGATCGCTCATTTATATATTTTTGTATTGGATTAAATATGTTTTAATTTTTTAATTTTTAGTTAAATTTAAAATTAATAATTTTTCAAAATTTTTGTCCAATTTAATCCTTTAACTTTAGACATGCTTGGATTTAATTATTTTAACTAAATTTTATTAAGTTTATTTGACGTTTCAAATGTTTTTCATGATAGCATTTGAGTTGTTTACACTGTTGAACACATTTATGTTACAATGTTAGCTGAGAAACATGTTTGAAATGTAAAATAAACTTAACAAAATTTGGTTAAAATGACTAAATCCATGCATTTCTAAAGACGGGACTAAATTGATCCAAAGTTTTGAAAATGGACCAATTCCAAATTTCACTTAAAGTTAAGGGAATAAAAACAAAATTAACCCTTTTGTATATATAAATAAGAATATTGCTCACCACTTTCTTTTCTTCAATTTTCTTCTTTATATTATTAGCTTTATTTTATAACTTGTTATCAAGCACAATGCTCTAACCAAGTGAGGGCTGTAAGGCCCGTTAAAATTCTTATTCTTTTCTGCCCTAAATTAAAAGGGCTGCCCCATGTCAGTTGGGCCTAAGGGCTGCCCAAAGGGGAACCAGACCCCTAAGTTTGCCCTAACATATCACTCCTTTCTCATTTCAGAAAAACAACCGCTTTGCCCTTCTTTCCCTAACACAGAACCTCTGCTAGGGTTCCGCTCTTTGGCCTCTTCAGGTGAAGTCCAACCAGATCTCCACTTCACGTAAGTCTGTTCCAACTTATACCTTATTTCCATTAATTTCCTTCTTTGTGGTTCCAACTAGGGTCAGTCATGGTGAGCTCATTTTGAACTGGTTTCACTGTTTCCAGCTCGTTAATCTACTCTAGGAGCTGTTGTGTTCCCCTGTTCGTACCCAAGGACCCAGCTGCTAGCTTGTTTTCCAGGTAAGGGAAGCTAGAACCCTCCTGTTTGGTGCGATGATTGTTGCCTTGCTTGTGTTTCGTGATTTTCGTGCTTATATGTTGCTATGGATGTATGGTATGGTTGGCATTATTGCTTGGGTGTGAAAATGTGTTTGTGGCAGGGAGGAACAGTGGCGAGGTCTGATACACTAGCCCAAGCGATCCTGTCTCGCCTAGGCGAGACTTGCAGGAACAGGTCAAGGTTGCACTCGAGCTCTCGCTCAGGCGAAAGCTTTTGTTTTGAGCGAGGCACCATTTCGCTCAGGCGAGAGACGCTCGCCTAAGCGAGCACACGTGAGAGCCTTGGCATGTTGCTCCTGTTTTAGCCCAGGCGAGGAACCTCACCTTTGGGCGAGGGGTTGTCTCGCTCAGGCGAGAAGGGCTCGCCTAAGCGAGCCATGCGAGAGCCTCCCAGCGTCCCTATCACGATCTCACCTAAGCGAGAGTCCACCGCTTAAGCGAGGGCACTCCTCTCACCTGAGTGAGGGCTCCTAGCTTGAGCGAGATTCGCTGCGGGTTGCGCTATTTTTCTTAGTTTGTCTAAATGAAATGTTTGGTTTATGTTGTACTCTATATAAGGAATGAGGCTTGCGAAATGAGATGCATGAGATAAGTTGTGGCTACAAACTTGATTGTTGTGATTGTGTGATCTTGGCATGTGGAACAAATGAGATGGTTGGTATTAAAGTGGCATGGTATTGACATGAGATGGAATTCACAACTATGGCTTGAGAATGATGGATAGGTATGGATTTATCGGGCAAATGAAAGAGGTGAAATTATAAAGAGCTGGTATAATATATTAATGTATATGCATGTTAATTCCTTTTTTATTTATTGAGTATGATTGGTCCGTGTCAGTGCGTAATTCCTTAGGATCTCTAGGTGAGATCCTCAGGGTCGTGCTTTAGTGGTCGGGACGTAATTCCATGGCCCCTATTAGTAGGTGTCCATGGTGGTGCCCCATCTATATAACTTGGTAAGGATTCAAGGTAAGGATTGCATCCTAACACTCTAAGGAGTCAGTTAGTCTCACTTAGAGCGGACTGACTCCTGTGGTGAGAGTAGCAAGAGGCCTGAAACTCATTAAGGACTAACCTTGTGTGTGAGGGAATTGATTCATTGTAACACTTGTAACACATAGCTCGGGGTGAGCAGCTCGGGGGTGAGGAGAGGTATCCACCACAAGTTCAAGCATCCGCTGAATCCGACCAGGTTATATGTATCCGGATGAGTCGAGTCGAGTCTTAGTGTATTGATTTGGAAGGTCATAACATGCTTGGGTGATGTATGTACATTGGACTGTGGAAGTATATCTGATTGCATTGATGAAATCTTTACGACTCTAGCTTACCCTGTTTGCTTGTTTGATTGTCTTGTATGTTATTCTTCTACTTTTGCGATGATCATCAACTTGTTGATGTGAGCAGATGCAAGAAGCACTCGAGGTCAACCAGGAAGAAATGATTCCGCTGCATAGTCCGCATGGGTTGGACACCGTGTTTTGTTTGGGCTTTTTGTTAGGGCTATGGCCCATGTATTGCTTTACCCTTTTATACTATATCTTCTTCTGCTAGCCTTTGTGTCTTATATCTGGTATGTTTTGGCATTGTGGTGTGCCTTGAATTCTGTAAGGAGTAAGGTTTAAGCTCCTGGACCGCGTTTATACTTATTCTGTGTGACGCTTCCTTTAATTATTTTTATCAATTAAATGGGACGTTACAAGGGCTAGTGAGAGCTTTGTCTCTATAAGGACAATGCTCTACGTGCCTCAATCTAGGCTCTTTCTAATTCTTTCTTCATTTACAATTTTATCTTATATTTTTTTTTATTTTTGTGATAAGATTTGTTTGACTTTATCAATTTTCATCTTTGTCTTATTATCATTATTATGATTATTTTATTATTTTATGTACTAGTTATAAACATGTCAAATCTTACAAAATTTGACAAAATTTGAATTTTTGACCCTTGATATTACAAGGAAGAATTACTTATATTGCATATTAAATGTTGAAATACATTTAGATACAATGGGCCTTGGTGATGCCATTAAATAAAGAAATAAAGCATCTGAACAACTAATATGCTCCGACAACAATATTGTGAAAAAAGATTTCACAAATATTCTGAATTTATTTCATGCCTTTTTGTGGCTGAACAAAACAATGAGGTTTTTAATGAAAAATCACGAGACCCGCCAAACTGGTTTTGTTCCATTTCCATAAGTGAATGCAACAATATTTCTTATTCATATTTTCATGGTAATAGTTATGACCTTGGTCGTGGTCATGCTAGTGAGTGGTTGTGGACATAGTCATAAATTTTTTTTTAAAGAGATAATTTATCACCAAAAGTAGAACAATAATATGAAAAAGGAAAAAGAAAAAAAGGTGAAAATAATAGAAAATAAGATGAAAATATAAGTTAGTATTGTAGTGGTAAAGATCATTTGAGTTGTATTGTACTTGTTGTACACCAAAGCATCTTAAAAGTGAGGAAAAGAACATAAAAACACACTTTACTTATGAAGATGGTGATTTTGATTATGACCATATGGATGTCACTCATCTTGATATTGTTATTTTCTTTGATAAACCAGATGAAAACATTGATCATCTCATTGGTGATAAATAATTTTTCACATATTATGTTAGCAAGCAATATATTACAGATGGATATCAATATTGTACATTATACATATTATGACGCGAAAAATAGTTGAAAAACTCATGTGGACACCCACTTAAGAGTAAAAAAATTTCTCAGTCCAATGATTTTTCATGTACTCCATGTTCACAAAGAAAAGTTGATAATAAGATAATCACTAGAAAAATTAGAAATGAGTCAATCTCATTTTTAAAATGAATACATGGTAGTATTTGTGATCCAATACACTTATCACGTGGATCATTTAGATATTTCATGATTTTAATTAATGCATCAACTAGATGGTCACATATTTATTTATTATCAACTCGCAATCAGACATTTGCAAAATTATTAGCACAATTAAGAGTTCACTTTCCATATTATCCAATTAAGAAAATCCATCTTGGTAATGCTGATGAATTTACATCTCATGTTTTTCATGATTATTGTTTATCAATTGGAATTGAAGTTGAACATCTAGTAGCACATGTTCATACTCAAAATGGACTTGAAGAATCATTAATAAAACATCTAAATTTGGTTGCATGACCATTACTTGGGGATATGCAATTTGGCATGTTGTAGTATTGATTCGCATCAAGGCAACAAGTTATCACAAATACTCTATTATGCAATTGGTTTTTTGTCAGTAACCTAATATTTCTCATTTTTAGATGTATTGTATATGTTCCAATTTCCCCACCAAAAGGGATTATGATGATCCTCAGAGACGGTTTAGAATATATGTTGGATATGATTCTCCATCAATAATAAAATATCTTGAACTATCAATGAAAGACTTATTTACAATTTGATTTATCGACTATCATTTTGATGAATAAGTTTTTCCAACATTATGTGGGAGAAAGAAGATAATTGGAAAAGATATTGGTTGGGATGAATTATCATTATCTCGTCTTGATCCTCGTACAAAAGAATGTGAAATGAAAGTTCAAAGGATAATTCATTTGCAAATTTAGTCAATCAGTTACCATGTTTTTATTGACATAAAAAGGGTAAATAAATCATATACACTAGCTACTAATGCTCCAAATAAAATTGATATTACTTCATAACATGCCTGAAACGTGGTAGGCTTGTTGGTTGCAAAGACAAGCTTGAAGCGTGGTAAGCCTATTGGTTACAAAGATAAAACTCTCGAATGAGAAAAATAGCTAAAGTGCAAGATGACCTAATTGAAAAAGTGGAAATCCCAAAATATTTATTTGACATAATTAATAATTTTTTTAGAAGAATCTCAAGTACCCAAAATTGTTGAAAATGATGAGATCTCAATAAATTATGTCATGAATAAGATAATATGGAACCAAAATAAAGTCAACATTGACGAGACTTTTGCATATAATATAATGATGAATGTTATGAGTGACAATGAGGATTAAGAATAAATTATCATTGAAGATTGTTAATAAAGAAATGATTGACCAAAATGAAAAAAAATACGATAGAAACATAATTAGATTTGCTTGTGCTTATGAGAGTCATGTATTTGATTTTTGCCATGTACATTTGATGTTTTTTTAATATCTGAGCCTGTTTGACCTGTCCCGAATTGTCATCCCTAGCCTAATTATATAGTTTTCTCTACTTTTTTGTGAATATCAAATATATGATGTTTTATTTAGTAGTAATATATTATTAAATGAGATGTTACAATGTATCTATTTTTTTAACGAAAATGTAATAATTATAAAATAATTTTTATTAAAAATAATTATAAAATAAATAATTTATATAAATTTCATTACTAATTTTCTTTTTATTATAAATAATTATTTAAATTTAAAAAACAATAAAAAATATATAACAATAAAATAGTTATTTTAATTTATAAAATAATTAAATTCAAGTTAAAAATTATTTATAAAATAAAAATATAATTAATTTAATTTAAAATAACTTTACTTAAAATAAAATTGAAAAGAGAAATATATACACGAAAAAGAAACGAATTCCTTTTATGTGTAGACAAAGATAAAGTAGTGTTTGAATTTACGTTTTTTTTACATGTTAATAAATTCCTGCAACGTACAAAATGCTTATAAGTCTTTTAGTAAAATATATAGTCTTATCAGTTTTAATGTAAAGTCTAACGTTAACCAGTAAAAGTATTTATTGAATAATCTGTCATTCTACAAATGTTTGTACATTATAATATATTATTTTATTTGTGATTATAGGATATTTTATGAAATAACAAGTTGGGAATTGTACTGTTTCAAAAGATATTTTTATACAAAAAATTTAATAATATTTAATATGTTTTACAAACATTAAAATTTTTTATGATATTTAGTTAGAGGATAACGGTAATATTTAATTATGATTTTAAACATTAAAAAAATAATTTATTGTTCAAAATTATATTATTTTACTTTATTGGATCTGTATGAGTCTTCTGTTACGTTTTATTTATAGGTATAATTCTCATTTTTTTTCTAACTTTTATTAAAGTTATCAATATTGTTTATTGTATTTATTACTATTATCATTATTAGTATATGTGATTGATAATAAATAAAAACAGTTTTTTATTTGACTTGTATAAATAATATTGTTTTTTCAGTTTATCGGTTTCTTAAATATTTTTCTTTAATTATGGGATTGATCTTTTTTTCAACATGGTCTATACTTTGTTTACAGTTAATAAATTTTAAAATATTACTATTAAGAATGACAAAACAAAATGAAAAATAAGAAGATGATTGAGTTATGTTTTAACAAAATTCTAAATAATATTTTTTTTTTCAAAAACAGATAAATTGTCTTTTTTTTTTTCAAAAATAGAGTCAAAACGAAATTCAATATTTGATAGTAAAAACAAATTTGTAAAATTTATTAATAATCACAATTTAAAATTTTTTGTTTCCTAAAAACACAATTTAGTGCCACTTGAGTAGATTAAAATGAGAAAAAGAAAAGAAAAAGATACAAAGATATTTATATTGGTTTTTAGATAATGTTTAGTTCTCCTATTATAGCATAAATGCTTTTAACGAAAAAAAAAAAAGAAAGAAGAGAGTATTATTTAGAAACTTCTATAATTTTTTTCAAAATCAGCATTCTTTAATACGATAATGATTCTTAACTTCACTCGTAATAATAATAATGTTAAAGGTTGAATTTTAGTACAAAGGGTTTAAGTTAAGACTTATAATGTTCTACCAGACAATGGCGAATTTTTATCAAAACTTTTGGGAGTTAAAATAATATATTTAAAATTTATATATTTAATATTATTATGATTAATTCAATAAAAATGAATACATAATTTAGTATATTTATAATTATCAAATATATCTAAAGGAATGTCTATCATTTTTTCATATTTTTGAATTCACGATAACTGAATTATAATTAAATTTTTCAGTTAACTTTTTTCAATATAAAAAAATCATATTATCTGTAAAATATTCATCTTTCATTTTATTAACGTGCATTTGATTCAAAACATATTCACAAACTTTCATTTCATTGTTATGCGATAAACAACCATATTATCATGTTTTCATCTTCACTAATAGTTTCTCTATCAATTTTAAAAAATAAATTTATTCTTTTATTTTTCAATAATATACCTATTTAAAAAATAAGTTTAAGACTAAAAAATAATTTATCATAATCTAATCAAAAGTTGATAGACATAATTACTAAAAAAAACTATGATAATCAAGTTATAAAAAAAATCAACTATGAAAAATCACATAGTATATTGTTTCTTCTTCTATATTAATAAAAAATGAATATATAAAAAGGTCATGAGATAAAAAATAATGCTAAATGTTAAACAAATAATTCATTATCTAGTGAGACAAGAGGAAGTTACCTTATTTATTTATTTAATAATTGAAGAGAAAATATGGAAAAATGAGGATAGAAATAGTGAGTTTACGTATAATTTTTTTTTGTAACAAAAGAAAATAAATAAGCATGAGAGAAAAATAGAACATATAAAAAACTCAAAAGACAATGAGAGAGAAAATAAAAAATATCTTAAAATTTTATTTCTTTATATATTTGATTTTATGTTTTATTATTTGTTATTGTACTTTATAAAATAAATAAATAAATACTTAATTTATTTTTTATTAATTTTGAATACAATATTATTTAATTTAAAAAATACAAAAAGTGCAAAAAATTTAAAAATTTATATAATTTATAATAAAGTAAATATAAAATAATGAAAAAAAATTAAAAAAATTGGGGGAAGGGGCCATGGTCCCCTGCCCCTTCCAACCTCCACGACTAGTATCAGGGAATAAAATATTAAGCTCATTTTTTTAGTTTAGCTATGAAACTTTATATAGTTAGTACTCTATTTCTCTGTGTTTAATTCCAACAATAATATGTGATATAATCATCATCCAAGATCAAAAATTAAGTTTTATACTACTCTCGATCATTCATTTTATGTCATCTCATTTTAAATATTTTATTCATATTTTAAACTTGAAAATGATACGAAGTATGATTGATTTATATCTAGATACACTTAGAAGTGGGGTGTTACATAAGAAGTCATCACTACAAAGTTAGTCAGTTGTGCCAGACCTTGTGCCTTGCCCAAAGGTGAAAAGAAACCACACCCTATCATGTAAAGCTCTTTCATGCTCTATAAATGTTGTCAAAGAAGCCACGCATATTCAATGCTTAGTCAAGAACATTCAATGTGTCTTGAGGCCTCAAAGTTTTTCAAATGCAAGAAGAAACAATAGCATAAGATAACCCTCACAACGACTACAAAATATGTGCAACAAACTTTTTCTTCCAACCTCTTTATATAGAAGATCTTGTAGAAGAAAATGAGGATTGTCAACCTTAAGAGGGCAACACTTGTAAGACAACAAAACTCTCAATACAAGAACGTGCACAAGATTTAAAGCGTAACATCTTTGTTATGATAAAAAACACATTTTTGCTTGTTTAGGAAACTACAAGAGAGAATCTAAATCTTACAAACGTCCAAAGATGACATTCCTTTCTAGTGAGAAAACCTTGTGATTTGTTGATCACATCTAAGACAATATTTGTTTTATGTAGGAGGTATCATTTATGAATACACACACACACACACACATACACTATTATGGGTTATGTAGGAGTGATTACATTCTAAAGTAATACTAAGGTTTAATCAGAAGTGGCTTAGTGTTGAAAAAATTACTCAATGGGTAAGCTACATTTCAAAATAATACTCATGAATTAATTATAAGTGGTTTTGAACCAAAATAATACTTGTTTTGTATCTTACAATGATAGTATACATTATAGAACTCAATTGGTTCATTAAGAACTGGATGTAGTTTGTGTTGTAGAAGAGTTGCGCCTTGATTGTTTGGACTATAAGACAAACTAGTATAAAAACATATGTTATAATGCATGCTAGTATATCTACACTAATATAAGAAAAAGTTTTCAAACTAAGTTTTTAAAAGTCTTTATCATATTATATTGTTTATGAAGTTAATATTATCCTTTGACTACATATAACCATCAAACGATATATGCGAAAAACTGCAAAATGTTTCTTTTTTTTTAAATTAAGCCTTCGTTATTGTCTTTTACCTATTTTTCACGGGTTAGTTGTGAATCAATAATATGCAGTTTAAAGTTATCATAGTAGAGAAAGATTTACGATTGATATTTTTTTATTGGTTCATCTATAAACAAATAGTACACCTAATTTTCGATCAACTTGATCAAGTTTAACTAAGCAAAATAACACTGAAAATATAAATCAAGCTCTTGGTTAAAATTGAGTATTGTTTGAATCACCACTCTTGACTAAAACTAAGTATTCTTTGGAACCTAGTAACTTGTGACTAAGAACAAGTATTGTTTGAAATCTAGTCACTCTTTGACTAAGATTAAGTATTTTTGGAATGAAGTTACTCTTGGCTAAGACTGAGTATTATTCTAAACACATTAACTCATGGCTAATATATTGTATTCTTTAAAACATAGTTACTCCTAGCTAAACAACTATTTCAAAGAAAGTGATATAAAAGATCACATGTTCCTTAACGGACAGAGGGATGATGTCTTAAGACTAATACAAATTAAGTTCACTCTTTTAGATAGCTAAATGACACAAATCATAATTTATTGACACGTAACACGTTAGGTTTGCAGAGTTATGATTTTAACTTCATAAACAGATCACAAGTTCATAAGAGTGATCATCATTCATATATATATATATGTATACATATATGTATATATATATACAAATATAAATATATATATATATATATATATATATATATATATATATATATATATATATATATATATATATATATATATATATATATATATATATATATATATATATATACATATATATGTATATACATATGTATATATATGTACATATATATATACATATGTATATACATATGTATATACATATACATATGTATGTATATATATGTATATATATATATATATATATATAAAATAAAAGTATGTATCTACAAGTGGTGACTACCTTCAAATAGGTATAATCCACGTAATTGCAGAAATTTGAAAAATGAAAGAATTCCAAAAAAAAAATTATAAGTATACGAAAAAAAAGAACATTTTTTTGGAATTCCTATGATGCAATTGGAGTTTATCAATAGAAAAGAATAACCTTCGATAGTCCTTTGTGACTTCGGTGGCGACTAGATCTATGCATTATTTCGTCAAGAGAAATTCCTATCGAAGTTCATTATGAATCTTTAGGCACCTATCATGCAAGTGAGGGGATCAATCAAGGTTTTTTAGGTTTCATAGAATGAATTTCAATTTCGATTGAATCTAAAACACAAAGAAAATTAGCTTACAGCATAGAAGAAACCTATGTATATGTAATATGATATTATAGATGAACTAGTTTTATATGAACTAACCATATATCTGAAATAACTAATCTTTTCTATATAAAAAAGGTCTCGCTATTACTGTCAATTTCTATAGGGATAGAAAAGCAAAGTCCTTGCGTTTCAACTCTAATTGTGAATTGAAAATTAAAAAACTAAAGAAATTGTATAAAAAAATGAAGAATTCAAAGAATGATTCCAAAATTAAGGTAAGAGAAGAACAAAGATTATACAGATTCACCCCCAAAACTATGTAGTTCGAGACGAAAAAAGAAATCTCGAAGTAATTCGTTTAATAACTATT
>Ga0214542_1002449_pt1 | contig 38394 bp, 17 predicted proteins | sample CNSS1metaG_FD_160096 | JGI IMG/M metagenome (GOLD analysis project Ga0214542, IMG submission 160096) | Root nodule microbial communities from cowpea collected in UCLA plant growth center, Los Angeles, California, USA - CNSS1 | ecosystem: Host-associated > Plants > Roots > Nodule | place: USA...
AATAAATATATATATATATATATATATATATATATATATATATATATATATATATATATATATATATATATACTCATGTAATTCAGTTAAAATCTAGAGCAAACTAGAATGACTCACAAATTTAAACTGATTTGTAACATCCCTATACAATTATTAATGGATTCCGACTTTATTAAACAAAACAATAATCGTTTGTAGATTCCTTCCAACAAGCATTTGTTTTGTTTGACACAAGTCAAATGCAATTGTATAAATATTTTTCTTCAACTTTTTTTTTTTTGACTCAATGTTAGGAAGTATATGGCATGGAAAAAAAAATAATCTTGCCTATATATGGAACGTGGTTTTCCTTTTAAAACGTTCATCAATTTAAATTAATTTATATACTAGAAAAATTTAGTAGAAAAAAGTATTCATGTGATAAATTTTTATTTCATGCCATATACATGGTTGTGTAGATTACTGAATGACATTAAAAGGAAGTAGTATCAATGAATTGAATTTAAATCATGAAATAATAGGAAATTATAGAAAAGAAAATTGGTTGATTCAAATGGGTGTCCAATCAGTCTTAATTTCTTAATTTTAGAAAACTTTAGATGCCATGCATTGCAGAGAAAGTGAAAGTTATGCAGAAAAGAAATTAAGAAAAAGGTGAGAAGTCAAAATAAATGTGTATGTATATATACGTCATATCTTACTATGGTAGTTTCAAAATCTGATTAAATCTCAATGCCATGCTGATGAGGAAACCTATCTCAACTCAACCTTTCTATTGGGGACCCACTTTTGTTCATATTCAACCACATTAATTTCACTACTAGGGCGAAAAAATAAAATTCAAATTAAAAGATAAAATAAAGTTCATATCCATATTAATGTTTTAATCCTATATGCACTTTCATTTAGTTAAAAGAAACAACTTTTCGAGATACTACAATTCATTAAGAAATCGATTTATTTCGGTAGATTTTTTTTCCCGTAAATATATATTTGGTTTCCCATAGGTTGTTAGATTTTTGTTCTGGATACCAAATAATTTTCTAATAAGAAAGTTTATTTTATTTTGGTATAAGTGGTTTTTTGACAACCATGTTACATTTATTGATTTTTTTATGATATATAGATCTTTTCTTACCTAAAAGCAGTTTAGATATAGAACTTTAAATAGTTTAATGAAGTGCTTAAAGATAAAATAAAAAATTATCAGAGACCAAAAGTAAAATCTGAATTTATCAAATTTAACCATATATTAGAACACATGGGATAAGAGATTAAAATTTTAATCATGGACATTAATTAAGTTTAACTTAATTTTACAAAACTAGTTTATAATTAAGGTAAGATTAACATTTACTTATATATTATAAATACGTTTGTAATTAATACGAGGTTTACATTCATTTATATATTATAAATATTTTTTATCTCTTGTCAATATGACATTTGTAACATACCTCTCTCATATTGTCAAAACATATTTTGATAAGTGACTCGATAGCGTATGACACGATAGTCCCAACAAACAACCAATTTCAGAATAAACTTTGGATGGCTCTGATACCATATTAAAAAATAAACTTTAAGTCTAATTCAACTTTGCAAAATTAACTTATAAATTAAAATTTGTACTCATTATTTATATATATATATATATATATATATAATTGATGTGTGATCTTTAATAACATATTTAAAGTACAAATTATCTATATGATAGAAAAAATCTACTAAAACTAAAAAGAAAATTGATGTTTTGATAATTATATATTTTCTCATATTGAGATGAGACATACATTTCATTCATATTATTAAATATTTATGGATGATCTTATAGTGAATGACATAATAAATTCAAAAAAATTGTTAGAATAGATTTTAATACTATAATAGAAAATAATAGAAAGTGAATTTAAGTTTAATTCATCTTAAAAAAATTACTTTGAAAAGTAATGATTGTCCTTGTTTATATAAATTGATAGTATAAATTTGTTGAATTGATAGAAGATGGTTGTCCAAAAGCACGGTGATTGAGTGAAGAGATTGTGTGATGAACAAAAAGAGGCAGGCTCAACATTTTGTCTTTTGCGTAAGGAACTTAAGATTTTGTTGGACACAAAATATATATGATCAGATTCTTTGTTGCCTTAATTTTCACGTAATAGGAGCTACGTTTGGTTGATTTTTGCACCTACCATATATTGCACCTTACTTGAACTTAGATATTTGATGCAATATATAGCCATTTAATTTTTAACAATTGCACTCCTGATCGTAAATTTGTTGTGGGTTTCTCACACCTTTTTCTTTCTTCATATATTTAAAGGATACCTCTCTTTTACTTTTGGTGTTTCAACTCTGATACTTTCTGCTCCATCCAAATTTCAATAAAAAGATCATTTTTTTTTTATTTTTGGAGTTTTTTTTAGATTAAATTATACTTTTAGTCCCCATTTTCGTAACAAAATTTGAATCTGGTCCCTTAATTAATTTTTATTTCAATCTGGTCCCTATTTTGGGAAATTTAACTCAATCAAGTCCTTTCCGTTAGTGGTGGAGTAACGGTGTTAAATGGGGTGCCACGTGTCAGCTTCTGGATTTTTTGAATTTTTTTATTTATTTTTATTTTTATTTTATTTTATTTTTATTAATTTTTTTAAAATTTTTTAAAAAAATAAAATTTTGCCACGTGTCAAGCTGACATTGTGCCACGTGGCAGTGACAGTGCCACGTGTCACTATTTAGGAGGTGTCATTTTCTCATTCTCAATTTGGTCCCTGTATTTTTTTTTGTCTCAATTTAGTCCCAATTTTTGTAAAAATTATGCAATTTCGTTCCCTTCAAATTGAAACAAAAATTATAAAATGTTATACAAATATTTTTATTAAATTTGATTTTTTTATTCAAATTGATATTTTTATTATATATTTTCAATAAAACCAAGTTTCTTTAAATTTGTTTCACATTAAATTTTACTTAAAATTGTTTTCAAATTTTAAATTTATTTGTTTTTTATTGTTACATAAACTAGTTAATTTTTCTTAAATTATATAATTGTTATTTTTATACTAACTAAAATATTTGTATAGAAATTATTGAATTTCACACATTTTAAAAACATGCAATTATTTAAAATATAAATTCAAATAAAAAAAATATTAAAGTATAATGTAATAAAATATCAATATAATTTATGAATTTTTTTATTAACATTATTTTCTATTAACAATTTTAAAACAATTTTAAATAAAGGTTAACGTAAAATATAAATTAAAATAAACTTAATCTTGTTAAAAATATTTACTTGAAATATCAATTTTGATAGAAATATTTGTGTATATTTATATAGAAATTAAATTTGGTTTCAATTTGGAGAGGGACAAAATTGCACAATTTTTACAAAAAATTGGGACTAAATTGAGACAAAAAATAAAATACAAGGACAAAATTGAGAATGAGAAAATGACAACTCCCAAATAGTGACACGTGGCACTGTCACTGCCACGTGGCACGATGTCCGCTTGACACGTGGCAAAATTTTAATTTTTTAAAAAAATTTAAAAAAATTAATAAAAAAAAATTCAAAAAAAATTTCAAAAAAAAATTAAAAAAATCCAGAAGCTGACACGTGGCACCCCATTTAACACCGTTACTCCACCACTAACGGAAAGGACTTGATTGGGTCAAATTTCCCAAAATGGGGACCAGATTGAGATAAAAAATAATTGAGGGATCAAATTCAAATTTTATTACGAAAATGGGGACTAAAAGTATAATTCAACTTTTTTTTATAGTCTTCATTCATGTTTGGGTATTTCTTTTCGAACATGAAGTGCATGTAAAAAGAAAGAAACTGTTTAGATTGGTCTCATATTATACAATTAATATAGAATATTTTGGTATTCATACATACTATTTGCACATTTTTATTTCTGAATGTTATGAGTTTTATTTATGTTATCAATTACAAACTTATAAAAATATTAATTTAACCATCTAATGTATGAATTATTTTGTCATATTGAATAAATAATATTTTAATATTTTATATATAATTTCTTATATTTTTATATTCCTTAAAACAAATTGGTGGAATAGGAAACATATAAATATATATGTATATTTTTATAAATATGCATGTTTATAAAAAAAATTGTTTAAAATTATAAAAGAATAAGAAATGTATAACATGTGTTGTCTAAAGAATAGACAACATGTAAAGTATTTTGCCTATAAAATAGACAGTGTCTAAAATGTGTTCTTTAAAAAAACTAAAATGTGTTCTTTAAAAAAATAGGCGACGTATAAAATATGTTGCCTAAAGTTATAATAAAAAATGTTGCCTACTGAATTGATTAAAAATAACAATTTGTGAAAATTCGTGGGTTTAGAAAAAAGCCGTGGCCTTTGAGATATGGTCACCACTACAAACTCTACGGTTGAAAAATTCTGGTCAAACTATTGTCTATACTTAAGGCCACATATTTTTTACTTTGAGCAACACTTTTTAATTGTTGTCTAAACTAAAAAATGGTGTAGTGCACCATGCAATTGAAGATGAAATGCTCTAATGTGATTAATGAACCTATAAAACTATCAAGAAACATGAATGTAAGATTTTCTTAGACCTTGACTCTAACTAAAATAGCTCTTAAATGCAAAACAAAAAAGTGTTTGATGAAATGCCTCACTAAAAACCTAGTTTTCACCATGTGTTTGATGAAATGATTGAATGAACTAAACTATTATTTATGCAATGAAAATGATCTAGACAAGTTTCTATATGTATAACTAAGTAAAACGAATGATTAAACTAAATCAAAAACTCTAAATCTCAAAATCACTAGTAAAATCAATTTCGACAACAAAAGGCAAACTATACTAGTTTTGACAACAAAATGGCCTAACTAGTTTTATGCAGATGTTGGGTTAAACTTTAATGCTATTGCCCTAGCCATGTTTCTATATGCATAAGTATGCAAATGCTCTGATCAAATATGTTGGAAACTTAATTTCACTAGTTAAACCAAAATTGGTAGAAACTAGTCAAGTTTAGCAATTCATGGTTATGCAAATTTTTGGGTTCTCTGATTTCCTATGCATGGAATGATATTTTTAACATTTGAGCATGTATAATATGATGCAAATTGACTCTTAAAACACATAAATACCTAAAATATGCAGGAATTTAGAAAATTCACATTTGCACCTAAATGATTATAAACTAGTTTCTATGAATGGGTGAAACCATGCATATAAAAACGAGAATCGTAGTTCATGCACTATGAATGCTTTAAAAAATTTTAATACACTGAAATATGCGATAGAAATGCTCAAAAGTGAATAAAAATCCTGCACTCACAGAATCACTATCCAAACTAGAATTTTCAAGTAAGAAAACCAAGCTAGAGTTATGCATCTTGTTGAATGTGTAGCAATGCCTAAATCCATGATCCTAACACCTAAAAGTGGTTAATATCATGCTAATGAACTACTGAAACAAAGAATTTATGAAAAGAACTTATGTAGGAAAAAAAAACCCAATTTAAGCTAGACTAGAAAACCTTGAATCTTCTTAATGGGCCAAAATATATAAAATACATGAAATGGGATAATTGATGGTTCATGCATGATCAAGTAAACTAAACAAACTTGCTGAAATGCATAGAAACTTACTGTAATCATAGAAAAGCAAAATCAAAGATGAAAGAAAGTTTAAGAACAAAAAGTGGGAAAAATAACTACATTACATAAGTTTTGAGAAGGAGATGAAATTAACTATAAAAATTTAAACTAAGGATTATAACACTTCAACATGAAAATACATAAGAAACAATGGAAATTGGTCAAAACAAACATTGGAACTTGAAATCACCATATGGGTTGTGACATAGTAAAAATGGGTTTTTGAAGGCAAAACTTAGAAACGTGATTCTTGATTTAAGTTTCATATTCTTGGATCCACTTTAGTCCATGAGAACATATTGAATCAAGTGGTGAAATTGCACCCCTTTGATCTAATCCTAAATCCAGAAATCAACTCAAGAAAAAGAAGAAATCTAAAATTATGAACCTAGCTTCAAGGACTAACTTTTGACAACAAAAGAGAAGTAGTTTGAATCTAGAAAATTTTAATGCTCGTGAAAGAATGTTGAAACATGGCATGAAAATATAAAGGATAATGCAAGGAAAAATGGAAAAAATAGTAACATAAAGGCATAGGCAGAAAAATATGTAAAAATAGGTTTAAACCCCAAAATAAGAACTTGAACGTTGGTTTAATAGGTCTTATCTTTGTTTCGAAATCATATTGTACTCTTTAGAAATCATATTTGGATCCAAACCTGACCCTAAATAAAAGACAAAGATTAAAACCATTCGATCATTATCCAAGAAAGCATCTCTATATCGAAACAAAAAAAAATGGGTATAAAAGGGGCGGGAAAATGTAAAATAGAATCTAAAACAAGCATTAAAACTAAATGTTGCAAGAAAGTAAAATAAAAAACGTCAAGATGAATAGAAGACAGTAAATGGAATCTAAAAAATATTTCATTGAATTAAAATTGAGTACAAGAAAGAGTTCAAGAATTACAATCACTAGACTAGGATTGAAGGCACTCTTACTCACAATGTAGTCTTGGTTCTCCAATCCTTTCCCAACAAAACAACAACTCCCAATCTCCAAGAAAAGTTTCGAACGAAAACAATGTGAATGCTATAGGTGAATGTTTAGAAGAAGTGGTGGTGGTGGTGTGTGTTTGACCATTTATTACATAGGCTTTCGACCACTTCTAATATTTGGATGCAATTTCTTAACCACCAAGGCTTTTCTTTTATCAACTTTCCAACTATTCTAACTTTTGGTTGCAACACTCTTTATTCAATAAATCTTCCTTATATGTAATTTGTCCAACTGTTCATTTTGATGCTTTCCACTAATGCTACACGCTTTCCACCTGCAACATCATCTACTCCCGTGTAATGAATTATACGATCATCGCTAATCCTTCTGCATTTGGGAATACCACTCTGCATTGCCCGCAATCTATCACCACGTGGTTGTTGACCAACCAATCCATACCCAGAATCACGTCCAACCCTTCCATTGGTAAGCAGATGAGATTCACCTTGAATCTACGGCCTGCCACCTCCATAAGGCATCCCACACAAACAGACGTGGTGGATACCTCTCCAGACGCTGGTGTCGCAACTATTAAATTGCACGCCAGCTCTTGCATCACTAGACCGACCCTCCTCACACATTCATTAGATACGAACGAATGGGTACAATACCACAACCTCGTGATCAAACACAAACAAGTAGTCTGTACTAAATTACCTGACTGGGCTGCCTCGGTAGTCGTCAAGGCGAACACACGACCCGATGCTCTAGGTCACTCCCCAATTGGCTTCTTTGTTGGCGCACTTTCAATTGGTTTCTTGTTAGGGTAGTGACGTGCGAAATGCCCCGTCTGATCACAAACATAGCACTTTCCAGTGCTACCACCATCACCCGAGCTGCCTGAGGGTTTTGGACAATCCCTCCTGAGGTCTGTCATACGGCTTCTTCTGTTGCCGTGAATCAGTGGTGTTCTTCTGAGGTTGAGCCACTCTGTTGGACCCCATCTCCAGCTGCTCAACGGCCTTGGCCTGCTCCATCAAGACTGGAAACTCCCTGATCTGGAGGGGTACAATGAATCCGCGCAGCTCGTGTTTCAGCCCGCCCTCATTTTCTACATCTCCACTCCTCAATGACGGTGGGCGAATAGAACCTCGCTAGGTACTCAAATTTGTCTGTGTATGCCTGCACAGTTATGTTCCCCTTCCGCAACGTGAGGAATTCTGCCTCTCTCTCGTGCCTAACACTGTTTGGAAAATACTTCTCCAGGAATTTTTTCCTAAAAGAAGTCCAAGTAACCTGCTTTTCCCTAGTCTGCATGAGCTGCTGCATGCTCGCCCACCAATATTCAACGTCCGCCACCAGTAAGAATGTAATGAAGGTCAGCTTCTGTGCATCAGTGCACTCTATAACTCTACAAATTTTCTCACACTCCTTGAGCCATGCGTCAGCTTCGTCCAGAATGGATTTACCCGTGAATTTTGAGGGCTTATACCTCATAAAGTCCTCCATCGTCACATGGTGTGTGGGTGCTACCACGGCTCTAGGTTGCGCTGCAATGGGCTGCATCGCATCCACTATCCGATGTATCGCCTGCGCGATCTCATCAGCCCCATCATTATTCCTCCTCCGCCTATTTGCCATAGCCTGAGCATGCCACATATCACTGTTCACATCAAACAGCTTTGATTAAAACTTATACCAAAAATTAGTTAACAATCAATGATCAAAATGATCTCACAAGCAACACACGGTAAGTTCACTCCCCATAGACCCCAAAAATCTTTTGAAAACCATTGCTCTAATACCAAATGTAACATCCCGTCAGGATATTACTAAGTTTTAATAAAATAAAAAAAATAAATAATAATGTCACATTTAATAATACCTCATTTCCCAAAACGCGGGAAATTTAAACATTTATAAAGGCAAAAGATCAAACCAAAATCCATAATTACAAAAGTGGAATAATCCAAAAATGTCTCAAAAGAGTTTACAATATATTGCAAAACAAAATAACATAAAACTCTCAGGCTTTCCCCCACTCTGCGGCTAAGCCTCACCAGCTCCACTTGCAATATCATCTGCTCACGTGTACCGCGTACACGATCATCGCCAAACACAAGCAGATAGGGTGAGCTAAAAAGATAACACATGATTATATATAAATCGAACATATATATATATATATATATATATATATATATATATATATATATATATATATATATATATATATATATATAAAGAATACATCTAAAGAAAATCCTTTCTTTTATCCCGCATGACCATAACCATGCATATATCATTTCACCACTAATAAACCTCCTCCTTCTCTATCACATGGCCGCAACCATGTAATATCAATGTACATCAAGGAAGACTCGTTCCCTTCCTCCCACATGGCCACAACCATGTAATATCATTGCACATCAAGGAGACTCATTCCAGCTCTTCCACATGGCCACAACCATGCTAGTAGTGTTCTACATCTTCTAGTGAGTATCTCAAGGCGCCTTGCTGCCACACCTATGGGCCACAACCGACAGAGCACGTGCGGGAACCATGCTACGGATCACGCATCGTAACATCAGGTGGAGTTCCCAAATACGAACATAGTCCGTAACGTCCCAAGACTACCAAACTCGTCAGCAAATCACTGAGGAGGGCAATCCATCTGGACCCATCTGTACTAGTCACAACCAGCACACTCACACCGGCAACACTCGCCAACTCGAGCCACAACTCAAGAGTTCCTCGTGTTCATCCGCTATCCCGAGACACAACTCAAGGAAAGTCATTCCGGGCCACAACCCATAGAATGCCACGTGCTTAACCCTTATCCCGAGCCACAACTCAAGGATACATTCTGGGCCACAATCCATGAAACACCAACAAACCCACCTATGAGATATCTTAGAAGCATTGAAGGCAACACATCTCATGTTCAACATCACTAATATGATACTGCACTATCAGATTTCCTTGAAGTATATCTGCACTTCTCTTTGATTAGGCTAAAGCCTTAGTTCCACATCCCAGTCCATTTCGCTCGATTTAGACTCACGAGCCTGAGCGGGTCTTAGTACAGCAATAGCCCCACGAAGTCTCGCCTAAGCGAGTTCCTTCTTGCTTGGGCGAGACCATCCTTCGCGTTAAGACACCTCGCCTAGGCGGCGAACCCAAAATGAACCACATCAGTTTCTCGAACTCTCGCTTAGGCGAGAGGCTCTCGCTTGAGTGAGACACACTTTCGCCCAAAATAGTAAATCCCACCTGCGCGAGATGTGCAACCAAATCACTCAAAACACACACGGGTTCTCGCTTAGGCGAGACACATTCGCCTAAGTGAGATGTTCTGTCGCCCAAGACCAAATCACCCCGCCTGAGCGAGATGCTCGAGCAGAACATGAAGTTGGGTCTCCACAATTCTCATCTAGGCGAGTCTGGCTCGCTTGAGCGAGAATTGCAGACTTTGGCACTGTTTTACGCACGCAACAGCAGCAATTTTACCCAAACACACTCCAATTCGTACCAATTCATTTAGACAACATTGTACCAACATTACAAGCATGATTTAGACGCAATATAGACCCCCAAACCCCAATTTTACACAGTAGCAACATACTCAGCGCAGAAACCATTCATGTTCATGCAATTAGGTAAGAGTCTCAATGAAACAGTACCAAATCACCCAAACCCCAAATGCATCCCATATACAACACGAAATCCACAACATAAAATCATTACATTCATGCAATATGATCAAAAGCATACAATTTCGGGTTTAGCTCCCCTAACTTGAAAGTCCCTTGCTTAACTTCTGAAATTGGGAAATTCCTTTGATCACCAAGGGCTAAGGGCTTGCCTTATCACCACTTCAATTACCCCTCTCCAATTCCCTCACAATTCTTTATTTTACCTTGGATTTAATGCAAAAAAAAACGAAATGGGGTTTTATGATAGAGTTAATTGCTATTCAAGTCCATTATTAGTTGTTTTTCAGCCCCTCTTGGCTGCCCCTTCTGCTAGGGTCTTCTATACCCTTTCATATTCAAGTCATAATCAATTATTAGCAAAAAGAGAGTCAAATTTGGGTTCACCAAGGTTTGAACCCATGACCAAGCTTATGTCAAATCAATGCACAACCACTCAACCAAATCATGTTTCTTGACAATTCACATAATTGTAGAACTACGTTATCACCCAACATGATCATACATTTTATTAAAAATTAATAAGAATCAAACAACACAAAAATGGCATACATAGGACTCAAACCCAACTCCTCTCACACAATCAAAGTACTCTCAATCATTTGAACTAGTATTATTCCACATCACACCAATCAATATTTAATGCCATAAAGGCTCCCACTACCCGCATTTATTAATTAATTAATTATTTGACTAATTAATTTTCATAGGTCTTACACTCTCTCACTAAATCAGTCCAGTTGTTGCTCTGTAGATCCTCTCCTCACAGCCCTCACAAAAGCCAGTAAAAAAAACTCTCTCTCTTTCCCTCAATGGCCTCTTTAATCACGGCTTAATTGTGGTTAATGCTTGAAAACGAATTTCAATCATTAATGGGCGTAATTGGCTTTCAAAAGCCATTACTACGTGAGTTTTCCAGCTCTCCATTTGCCTTCAAGACGGCTAGGGTTCTCTGGTCTTTCACATTCATGCCAAAACGAAATTTGGCAAAAAGAAAGTTTAATTTGGGCCCAAGTTCAAACCCACACCCATGGCAATGTCAAGTCAATGCACAACCAATTCAAAAATTATATGTTTCATGATAATTCAACCAATTCAATTAGGACAAGTTTTTGTAAACTGAAAAAGGCTTCTTTATATGGCCTTAAGCAAGCCAGTGGAAAGTGGTTTGCTAAATTTTCATCCTTTTTGCTTTCTATAAGATATAATCAATCTATAAATGATCATTCATTATTTATTAATTCACTACAACAAAAATCGCTTTATGCAACAATTAAACCGTAAAAACTATGGGCTAAAGTTTAGACAACAATTTTTAAGACATAGTCTAAGTGAGGGTAGTTATAGGTAATAGGCAGCGATTTTCAGTACGACAACAATTTTAAAATTGTTGCTTAAAATCTTCATAAAAGGCAACGATTTTGATGTACATGTTTTTCAAAACTACATTTTCAACACTGTGAGCTCTTGGCGTTTTCAGTCTAAAATCAAAGAAAGGGAAGAAATTCAAATTTTTGCGTTTTTGGAACTAGGTTTTGCGTTTTCAGTCAAAAAATGAGGGAGGGAATATTTCTAATCTAAAAGCTTTAATTTTTAGTTTATTTTAAACCATATTTTTATGGATTATCCCACACTTTTTACAAGCAACATTTATATAAATATTGCTTAAGATAGTCTTTAAGCTACGTCTATAAAAAATTGCATTTACTATGTTTAAATCACATTTTTATATCTGTGGTCTTGTTTAGTGTTGTCTAAAGTCATTTTTGTTATAGTGATTATTAGTGTATATAGATGACATAACTGCCATAAAATGATAAAGAAGAGATTGATTGAATGAAACAAACCTTAAATAAGACATTCAAGATTAAGGATCTTAGGGATCTAAGATACTTTCTCAGTCTTGAAGTAGTAAGTGTCAGGTTGTACAGAGGAGGTTTCACTGGGGAGAACAACACCAATGAGATATGAGCCTAACCATATAAGACACTGACACCACTCTCAACCCAAAACCTTAAGGCAATAGGTTTATGGGTCTTTATTCTTATATAGTGCTCTACTTTCTCATTTTTGGTCAATGTGGGACTTAGACTCACACTTGGATTCCTAACAATCTCCTCCTCAAGGGTGAGTCCCTTCAACCACATTGGTACACTCCCCCTCCAGCAGAAGCATTCCCAACCACGAGTACTCCTTTTTTGCCCTTTTCTGTACCGCCGTTCTTTCTTAACGGGACACACTTTACTTGACCCACACTGTCAGGAAGACTTTCGATACTAGGACCACATTGCACTCGTCTGATCCGGTTTTAACCATCGGCTATGATACCACTTGTCAGGTTTATAAAGGAGTGGGTATCACTGGGGAGATACAACACCAATGACACCTGAGTCCAACCACATAAGACACTGACACCACTCTCAACCCAAAACCTTAAGGCGATGAGTTTATGGGCCTTAATCCTTATATGGTGCTCTACTTTCTCAATTCTGGTCAATGTGGGACTTAGACTCACACTTGGATTCCTAACAATCTCCCCTTCAAGGATGAGTCCCTTTAACCACATTGGTACACTCCCCCTCTAGCGGAAGCTACCCAACCACGAGTACTCATTTTCTGCCCGCCGACTTTCGATACTAGGACCATACTGCACTTGTCTGAGCCAGTATTAACCATCGGCTCTGATATCACTTGTTAGGTTTACAGAGGGGGTTTCACTGGGGAGAACAACACACCAATGAGATCTGAGCCTAACCACATAAGACACTGACACCACTCTCAACCCAAAACCTTAAGGCAATAGGTTTATGGGTCTTTATTCTTATATAGTGTTCTACTTTCTCATTTCTGGTCAATGTGGAACTTAGACTCACACTTGGATTCCTAACAGTAAGAAGTGAGAAAAGGATAGTGGTGAGTCAAAGGAAGCATGCACTGGAATTTTTAACAGATGTAGATCTTTTAGCATGCAAGCCTACAATCACCCTTATTGACAATCTTGCTAAATTGTCTTCTACTGGAAATGTGCCTTTCATAGATGTTCAAGCCTAAGACTAACCGAAAGGCTTATGTATCTCACTAATACCCGACCTGACAAAACCTTTTTTGTGTAGCAACTTACTTAGTTTCTTGTTAAGCCTACAATTGCACACTATACTATAATAATTAGAATTTTCATATATATTAAAGGAGCTCCAAGTCTTGGTTTAGTTTTCTCTTCCAACACTTCTCATCATCTAAAAGCCTTTTGTGATAGTGATTGAGACACTTGCAGTGATTCAAGACAACCTGTGACTGGTTTTAGTGTGTATCTTGAGAATTCCCTCATATCCTAGAAATTAAAAAAACCAAGGAAGGAACAATAACAAAGAGTTCCTATGAAGCTGAATATAGGACAATAACCATTTACATGTGAAATTCATTGGCTAACTTATCTTCTTTAAGATTTCAAAGTCCCTTTTAAACATCCATTTTTTTTTGTACTGTAACAGTGACTCAGCAAGATACATCGCAGTAAATCTAGTGTTTCACGAACACACAACACAGAAATACTATCATATTATTAGGGAAAAATTGAAGAAGGATCTCATCCATTTGCTTAAGTCCTCAATCTTTCAAGAGTATTTGTTCCAAGCTAGGTCTCATATAATATTTGCTCCCGAGCTTGTGAGTGTATATCACAGGATATGGACACAAGACTTCTAAAGGCAGCTAATATCAATTTTGTTATTTTGTCTTTTCTGACAATCAAATTTTAATCTTTTTTTCTGTTTCTTTGTATAAGTGTCTAGTTTTTATTATAATTAGTTCTTTGCTTTTCATTCTTTCTTTTTTGCAAGACCTAGTATAAGTATACTACTTATTGAGCCTCTTTGCTTTTGGTTGAGTGCAGAGAAAAGAGAAATATTAATTTCTCATTTTGGCCTTCATATCTCTCTAGTTAATTTCTCTTTTTATATAATACAAGAGTATGAGATCAAAATTAAAGTTAATACAAATATTATTTTTAATATAAATATAAGGATTAAATATATTTTTAGTCTCTAATCTTTTACTGAAAATTAGAATTCATTTCGTTTGTATCAGAACAAATTTAACCTTAAATATAATTACAAATCTTGGGTATTGGAACTTGACTCTCATAATCCTAGATTATATTATGGAACAAGTCTTATAGATACATATCAAAGAAGCTATATTTGTTATGCAGGACAAATCAAGAAAATCGTATATTTCAATTCATCAAACGACTTTCATCGCTCGTAAACGTTATTGAGAAAAAGCTTCCATGTCACCTCCATAGTAATAATGCGTAATTTTCTTTAAAATAGACATTAGACATTAGAAGAAAAAAAAGTAATTTTAGTTTGTGGTGTTATGAACAGAGTGACACACCAAGCTTTTCCTAGAACTTGATTAAATTTTGTTTCAATGATTTAATTATGGCATTTCATTTTCAGAAACACAACTGGACATGACTACTACCTTCCCTCACCTTTCTCTAGACTCCTAAACTTGCAAAGAGATCAAACATCTGCTTCATCGTGGTTGGGTTGTCACACACTCTTATGCAACTCTTTCTCTCTCTTTTAATGTGCTGTATTCCAATCTACCACGTCTCTTATCATTACAACCCACCACCACTCTTCATCCTCTTCAAGCAAACCCCTTCTCTGCCTCTCTTTTCTTCTCTCAACCTGGTATGTTTCCCTTCCCATTTTCATTCTTTATCTCCGCACTTCTAGGCTCTTGCTTTCTTCCTCCGAACTTTTATGCTTGTTGGGTTTGGTTTGTCTGTGACATTGTAATCATTCTGTTGTCTGTTCTGCCAATTGCTTTCTTTCGCAATATATAATGATGTCTGGTTTCAGTTCGCTCTGGCTTTTGAAATTGAAGGAAACCAAGTCCATATGATATGGCTTGAAAAATATAATTTGTATAGGTTTTAGTATATATTGCTGCTATAACATACTTAGTGTTAGAAGAGGCACAATGCGAGCTTTATCAGATGGTGCAATAGTTTTTGGCTTATTGGAAGAATATTACCTAATCTTACAATAATATGAACAGAGAACTTATATATATATATATATATATATATATATATATTTGCAAGTTTTATACAAAGAAAAACCATGTAAGAAAGTGAAATAGGAAGAAAAGAGAGGGTGGGGTATATAAGCCTTTGCACTTCTAAGAAATTTGACTGGACTTTTGCATTACTTGTCTACATGATAAATCTTTAAAGAAGTGTATGATCTTCTGTGCAGTCTCCTCGTTCATAAAACTATGGCTTATTTATTTATTCATGAGATTTACGAAAATTTGTTCCAACATTTCTTGTTATGCAGATTCGCTGTTGGCTGTTTCCTGTTCTTAATTCCTTGAGAAAAAGGAATGGGTGCGAAGAAATGGTTCAAGATAATAATCAGATTGAAGAAATCGAAGAAATCCAAACAAGAAAAGGTTATTTCTAGTGTTTTTATTTTTTTTTATCAGCAAATACTTTATGTATATATATATATATATATATATATATATATATATATATATATATATATATATATATATATATATATATAAAGAAAAAAACAAGAATTTGACCCCTAAGTATTTGAGCACAACATTAATGATGTTATATCTATTGTTCTTCTTTTCGATCCTTGCATTTCAAGTTTGATAACATTTTGACAGTTTAGAGAACATTACTCTGCTTCTCGTTAGATATTCTTTCAGCATTAACATTACTTGGGAAGATTTGAATATTTTTTAGTTTTACTTATTCCCTTTGACTTGTACCATTTCATTGGCTTTGTAAGTAAACTATATAATTAAGAAAATCGTTATAGTTGAGGAGAAATTCAAAGCTGATCATTTGATACAACCCACTGCCGGTGTTTGTTCTCTCGTCATTTTCTGAATAGGTACAGTCTACTGATGAAACTTCAGATGAATGTTCAAACATAAAGCAAAGTAGTCGTGAAGAGTCAAGTGGCATTCCCAATGAAAGTTTGATTATGGATCGGACAGTTCCATCAAGATTGATGGACGATGTGGCAGCTACTAGGATTCAAAATGCATTCCGTTCATTTATGGTACAATATCTGTGTCGTCCTTATTCCGTTACATGTTCATCACATGTTTTGCTAAATAAAGCAATTAACTGAAAACAAAAAGTCTAAAATTCATAATGTATCTCACTGATATCCAAGTGTTCAGACATTGCGTTGCTTTACAATTATCTGTTTTCAATCTCCTTGATGATAAACGAAGTTTCCAAGGTTAGAAGATTTTGCTTCTTTTAAGTGGTGCCTTCTAAACTTACCAATGTGATGTGTGGTGCAATTTTGATTCACCAACAGCATCAAATGTTATCGATAAAATTTGTGATGTCTTTCTTAAAAAAACTGAAAGTGGAAATATTTAAACTTAATGACATGGTATTGCTATGTTCATATTTCTGCACAATATAATTTATTTTGTATATAACTTCATAACTGATTTTGTATATTACTCTTGTCTTTTTCGTTTCTTCTCCTTCTCATTTTTTACTGCTGAAAAGAATCAAATGATCCTCTGCTCCGGAACCGGAAGGGGTCCTTGGGATATGATGGCATTATCTGCTACTCTTTTGCAGCCTTTTACAACAGTACTTGGAAACCCATTTACTTCTGAGTCAACTATTGGCGTGACGAGGACTCTTGTTTTCTTTCATCTGTTATTTATACCCAGTTGCTTAACAACAAATAATGCTTATACAACTATTTAGAGAGATATTGATTTGATATTTCTCAAATCTTAAGCAAATTATCACGCTGACATAGTGAAAATAGATAACTTCCTCCCTACCCTCTATACCCATGCAGGCAAGAAGAACATTACATCATCTAAGGGGAGCAGTGAAATTCGAAGCTTTAATTCAAGATCACCTAGCCAGAGAGCAAACAGCAACCGCACTGAACTATATACATTCATGGAGCAGAATACAAGAACAAATTAGAGCTCGAAGAATCTGTATGATAACAGAAGCCAGGATTAAGAAAAAGAAACTGGAAAACCAGTTAAAACTTGAGGCTAAGATTCAGGAGCTTGAGGTAGCGTAGCCTGTGATTACTACTTGATTCCAATTGTTGTCCAAGTGTTACTATTATCATTATAAGGGTCAATTTGGGTATCTTTGAATATTAATAAAACATGCCTTTTGATGTCAGGTGGAGTGGTGCAGTGGTTCTGAAACCATGGAAGAGATAATTTGCAGGTTACATCAGCGAGAGGAAGCAGCAATTAAACGAGAGAGAGCCATGGCATATGCCTTTTCCCATCAGGTACAAAACTTGTTTTGCTCGCTTCATACGAAAGAAAATAAAAATTTGAGTTCTTATGTGAACGTGACATTGCAGTGGAGGCCAAACTGTAGCCAGTATTTTGGTCAGGCTTCTTATAGTCTTGGTAAAGAAAGTTGGGGTTGGAGCTGGACCGAGCGTTGGGTGGCAGCACGTCCTTGGGAAGTACAGGTTAGAGTTCAGCCCTCCAACACAAAGAAAGCTAATGGCCATGATCAAAAAATAAAATTCAACAAGATGAACTACAGTGAAAGCAAAGCAGCCTTGGCTAAACCTTCCCTGTCAAACGGGAAGGAAACCGGAAAAGGAAAGGAAAACAGTACTTCAGGGCTGTCAAAGAACATCGTTACCAAATAGCCCATACTAATTTGAAGGTTTATGGTTTCTTCTTGTTCTTTTGGGGATTTTTTTTCCATATTTGGCTTGGCGAGAATCTACCATTTGGTGTGTACTATTTACACTAGGAACTTCACTTATCTGCTTTGGCATGGTGTATACGACTATGAATGTGAATTCCCTAGTTTTGGTTGAAACTTGAGAATGGTATTATCACCCCTTTCATTTAAGGGGCAGTGATTAAAATCTTTACCACGAGTACATTTATGGTTTTACATATTGGAACTGCAAAGAAGCAGGGAAATTAAATGAAATATCCTCCTGAGGTGAATGATTTCAAATAGACAAAATGTGACAGTGGATGGTCGGCCTCTTTACGGTTAAACCGTCATTAATTATTGCCACATTTTGCATATAGGGTAGCCCAGAGTTGTGTGCTGCTTAATGACGAATTCAACTTTTTGGAGTAATGTTATTTATCAACCGACTAGCAGCACCAACAACCAAAAACAATTTACTACGATCTCAATAGAGGCCAATGGTTTTTCTGTTTCCTGGTTGCATTATCCCCTTGACAAACAAAATTTCCAGCTGGATACTAGAAAATGTTTTTTTAAGGCACTGAGTTTCACGGGGTAGGGGACCAAGAACAGACGGACAAGAACTACACTTTGGTGGCACTGACCAGTGAATTCTCCCATAATTGAGCTTCCTTGTGCTCATCTCTATACACATCTTCCACTTGTTCTACACCTACTAGGATCTATCTACACAGCCCATTGGTTATGGAGTATGTATGGACTACGACGTACAGATTGATTCCCCAACCACTGCATCAAGGCTGAGAAGTTGATAAGAAAATACAAACGGTATTTTGATTCCAAATCCAATGGCAAAACTAAACCACTGTGCCAGAAGCTGGAGCTTCCTTTTGGAGAATACTTGAGCATTAGGTGAGTAAGTGGGTAAGCCGACATCAAGATGAATTGAGTTGTTTCCCTTCCTTTTTACACCACACAATCAACCCTTGAGTCACTATCACGAATTATCACATCGTTAAACAGGCGAAAGAGGAACAAAAATAAGACATAGGAAAGGAAAAGCAGAAAACCATACTGAATTTAGGAAAATTGCCCTTTTAACAAGCTGGGAATCAACTCACACGCAACTCCTTTCTTTTGTAAAACAGTTTCTACTGTTCATAGACAACGACTTATCAGCCAAATGCTCCCAAAATTCAAGCACGAAAGAGATAGATCATTGATATAATAAAACAGTAGAATGAATCGTCTTTTAATTCTTTTGGCAGTATGAGGAAGCTACAGAGAAGGATGGACGGTCGCACAAGAAAGCAGTAAAAAGGTAACAACACACTCATTTCTATCACAGCAAAGAGAACCAACCCATTGGCGAATCGGGCATTTTGCAAACGATAACAAAATGCCCGTCTCTTTCCTTCTATCGAAACAAGACACTAACAACCGACTCAAAGTTTTAGCACACACTAGTAATTATCCATACGTTGGCTTATTTGGAATTTGCCCTGTTTTGCAATGGAGATAAAGTCTCATCTTCAGACTGCCTCTGCACTAAGTTGGAAATAAAGAAAAATGGAGCCAACTAGGTAGTCAATAAGTAACAGTAGTAATAGCTACGTGCACGTTTTCAAACCAAAACTAAGAAACTAGATATCCAAGTACAAACACGGCCACTACAAATTGCAACAAAACATCAAACATTCAATCCAACACACAACAATACCCAACCCTAAGAGTCTTCCTAACGAAACATGACATACATAATGATGATGATGATAAAAAGAATAACATAACAATCTGGAGAATTCAAAAACCTGGAAATTCAACCCCAGATTTTCTTCATTCCACAAGCATACTCCACTGAACCGAATCATTCATTCCGAATCCGAATCCCTCGCCTCCTCGCTGCAGAAATAGACCACACAAGTAGGGTTTCGGAGTCAGCAACCGGAGGAACGAAGTCGGCATCGGCGGTTCAGCGGCGAGAATCGGAGGAAGCAGAGGACGGCTTATCGGACACGCCGTCGTGCTCCTCCTCACCCTGAATTCGTGCCGGCACGCGGAATCCCGAGAAGCCCCCGGGCGCAAATGCCGAAGAAGGAGATGACTGATACACCAACGCCGCCGCAGCCGCCGCCGGTGACAAATAGTGATGCCGATGATAATGATCGGCGGCGGCCACGAACGACGGCGCGTCAATCCACGCACGAACGGACGGGGTGTTACTGGACTGAAGGGGTCCCCTCTGAGAAAAATACTGGCCTTGACCATTCCCATTACCATAGCCAAAAACCATCGCCGGCGACGCCACCGTTGCCGGCCCCGGCAAAGGCGAGGGAGCGTTGAGCACAAACCCTCCCCCACCTCCAGCACCATGAGTATCATTAGTAGCATTCCCACTGTTGTTCCACGCTCCCATGTTATCAAACCCGGCTCCAGCGAAAAGCACGTGCTCGTTTTGGTTATGGTGGAGCATAATCGGGTCCTGCAAGGACTGAAGCGAGAGACGCAAATCCTGGCTGCTCGTCCTCGAAAGCAAATCCGGTGGGTAGCTCTGGAACTGAATCAACGGCGACGTCGTTGTGGGGAAGAATGATCTTATCGCGTCGTTATCCAACGGAAGATAACTCGAACCTCCTCCTCCTCCTCCTCCTCCTCCACCATCGTTCTCGAGATTCTCGTTGAACTGGTTCAGAATTTCAGCATCAGGGTTTGTGGTTGAGTTTGGGTTATTAGGGTTTGTTTTGTCTGATTCGTCGTCGTTTAGGTGGTTTGGTGTCGGGAGGGTGGGTTTCCAGGGAGGGAGATGCGCGAGTTGGTCTATGGCGGCCTTGGCTTTGTTGATGAGCCAGTCGACGGCCTTACTGGGGCGGTCGTAGCCCAACCGATCCTGCACGTCGTAGAATTGAATTGCGGTGTGGGCCGATAGCCTCACCCGGCGGTCACGCGGCCCTTTGGCGGTGCAGACTTTGCTGTGACGATCCTTCCGCCCCGTGGACCGCACAATGTGTCCTCCTTCAACTTCCACTATCTCCCCTCCTCCTCCTCCTCCTCCGCCTCCTCCTCTCACCATCCCCTGCCTCCACGACGTCGTTCCTGCATGCTCCAGGGAAGCCGCAAAAGCCCGTTTCCGTTGCTGTGGTCGAAAGTAACCCCGTTGTTGATGCTCTTCCGTGGTTGTTGTGTTTGTGTGACGATGATGATTGGTTTGAGGATCCAGAGTCAGACAGTTTTTTTGTTTGTTGTTGGGTTGTTTGGTTTAACAGAGGATAGCGGGTTTGGCTAGTGAAAGGTGGAGAGTGGAGGCGTGCCATTCAATATTTCGAGTTCCATTCCAGAAGAGAAGAGAAGTGAAGTGAATGAGTGTTGTGGGGGCGAGGAGAGTGTTATGGTGAGATTTCAGAATGAATGTTAAAGATGTATTTGTTGTTGTACTACATTACACATACCATGACACCACCACCCACCAACCCATCCAAAACTCATTCACTCCCTCTCTTCCTCCCTCTTTCTTCCACTTTTCACCCTTCACCCTTCACCCTTCTTTTTTTTTATTTTATATTCACCATTTTTACTTCCTACTCACATCTTCAAACCCTTCCTTACATTTCTACCCTTTCCAAGACTACTCCTTTACATCATCCCACCACACCTTTCGAAAGGGACACCCTCTCTCTCTCTTTCTCTTTCTCACTCTCTCACTCTTTCACTCTTTCACTTTATTGCTTAGCTTAAAAGAAACAACATTCTATCGTCTAATCTCATGGCCACAATTTACTTCTTCTCCCAACCCAACCTCTTTTTTTTTTTCTCTCTGGGTTGAGTGTTACTGTTGTACATGGCATCTCAAGGGGCCTCCTTTTTCTTTCTTTTCCGAACAACATCGTTTGTCTGCGTTTTTCCATGCTTGTCCTTTTCCCCCATCAAAACAACCCAAATTACTAACTAACCAACATCCTCTTTCTTCTTTTCTTTAACTCAATGCTTCTTACTTATTTCTAAATTATCTACCATCCTTTACCTAATTTCCTTTTAATGCTATTTTAGTTCCTTTAATTTAACGTTCTTTTCTCAACCAAATATTTTATTCCTTCACTCTCCCATCACACTCCGTTCTAATAATTTTAAAAGTAGCAACATATTCACATCACACACGAATAATGACATCTTATTCATATTAAGTGCTGTTCTATAACATTATTCTTAGATAATATGCATGATAACGCCACCATGATCTTATCTTTCTACTCGCATAGATTTCACAATAATGTTTTTCAAATTTTGTATGTTAAGAGGTTAAATTGCGTTCAATTACTTTTTTTAAAGTATTACATTAGTATTAATATATTTTTATCATACACATATTTAATTTTTAATGAGCATACTAAGATTCACATAAGTAACAAATCTAAGTAAGATACTACTCTAAAATTTGTGATCTAATTAGAGTACGATATTTTATACTTATACTATGTTTATCTAAAACAATTTATTATTGAAACATGAAAGAGAAGAGAAAAGAGGGGAGATGCCCCTCATTGAGGTCAGGAAAAAGTACAAACTTTTTACCTGCTTATATATATATATATATATATATATATATATATATATATATATATATATATATATTTGACTTATTTTTTGAAAAATCAACTTTAACAAAATAAATTTATTTTTCACTCACTTTACAAAATCTCACTTTTTTGGTAAATCTTTATTTTAAATTAATTAGCAGGAACAATTTTCACCATTATTGATGTTTATAATGTGTAATCGAGTGAAAAGACAAAACTAAAGAATGTGTGATCTAATAGTTATGGTAGAATATGTTTTTCTAGTATATGAAGAGTTGTAATTACGGAGACCATATAATTGAAATTTCTCATTATTGTGATAAAGTTGGGAGATTTTCAAATCAATTTGTTGAATGGGTGATTGGCACTATATTAGTGATATAGACTGCATTGAATCAGGTTATACACTTTTGTAAGATTTATCATTGAACCAAATTAAATGTTTTGTTGTCCATTTTTCTATTGTAAATTACAATTAAGTTCAATTATAAAGTTGAATTTCTTTCATTTTATATCCAAATAAATTCATGTTAGTATTACATGAAGATTTTATTAAAAAAATAAGATTTTATTAAAAAAAAGAAAAATATAAGAAATCACACCAAGTTCATGATAAACTTGCATTATACACATAATCAAAAAAAAAATACATAATATAAAAAAAATTCTGATTTTCTTCACGAAAATTAGTCCATTTTTTTATCGATAAAGAACAAATAAATTGTAGGAGAGTGTAAGGCCCATTATTTTATTCTACCTTAAATTTTAAAGGGTTGTCTCAAATCAGTTGGACTTAGGGCTGGCCCAAAGGGAACCAAGGACCCTAAACTACCTTAACCCTAATCCTTCTTCTCACTTTCAGAAAACAGTCTCCCCTTTTCCTTAGAGTTGCAGTCGTTTCTCTACTAGGGTTTGGTATCACCTTGGTCAAGCAAGCTCAACCTCTTTTTCTTGCTTCACGTAAGTCATTCTCCAGCTCATACTTCTCCTGTTTGGGCATATTTTCGTATTTACAGTAGGGTTTCGTAGTAAGCTCATTTTCTAAAGTTGTTCTGCTATCTTTTCTAGTTCACAAGTTCGTTCTTAGAGTTGTCGTGTTCTACTGTTTAGAGTCGAGGCATTTTCTAGCTATTTTCAAGTAAGGCAAGCTAAGGCTTACTCGTGTATTTCGATTTCTTGTTTGTCCTGCTATTATTTTACGATTCTATGGTTGGTGTGATATTGTGAATGCATGGAATGCCTTGGTATGCTAGTTTGGATTCGTATGGGTGGCTGTTGTAGGGAAACAGTAACGAGAAACTGATGCTCTCGCCCAAGCGAGCCTGTCTCGCCCAAGCGAGAGTTGCAGAAACAGGCCAGGTTCACACTCGAGCTCTCGCTCAGGCAGAAAGCTCTCATTTGAGCGAGGTGACGTCTCGCTCAAGCGAGAGGGGCTCGCCTAAGCGAGAACGCGTGGGGACCTTGGCACGTTGCTGCAGTCTTAGCCCAGGTGAGAAACCTCACCTTTGGGCGAGGGGTGGCCTCGCTCACTGTTGGCCTAAGCGAGAACGCGTGGGGACATTGGCACGTCGTTGCAGTCTCGCCTAAGCGAGGGCCTGTCGCTTGAGCGAAAGAACCCTTTCGCCTGAGCGAGGGTTCCTGGCTTGAGCGAGACTGACGCAAGTGTTTGTTTAGTGTATGTTCTTTCTCATGTCTTTGATTGGTGATTTATTGTATGATTTTATTACCCTGTTAGTGGGAGTTCATGGTGATGGCCCATCTATATAATTTAGTAAGGATTCAAGGTAAGGTTGCATCCTAACACTCTAAAGAGTTAGTTGGTCTCACATAGAGCGTACTGACTCTAGTGGTGAGAGTAGTAGGAGGCTTGAAACCCATCAAGGACTAACCTTGTGTGTGGGGGATGAGACACTGTAACATTTAGCTCGGTAAAGTAGGGAGATCCACCACAAGTGCAAGCATCCGCTGAATCCGACTAATTATATGTATTCAGATGAGTCATGTTTGAGTCTTAGTGTATTGTTTGAAAAGTCATAACATGTTTGGTTGGCATATTCATCTTGGACTGTGAAATAGTATGTAATTGTATGATAAATTGTTTTCTACTCTAAATTACTCTTCTGTTTGTTGTATGTTTTGTCTGGTGTGGTTTTCTCTCTTTGCGATGATCATCAATTTATTGATGTGAGCAGATGCGAGAACTACCCGTGGTCAACAGGGAAACGATGATTCTGTTGTGTAGCCTCCCTAGGTTGGATTACAACTTTCATTTAGGGCTAAGGCCCATGTATTGTCTTATCTTGTGATTTATTTGATTTACTGTCAATCTCTTACTTCACTTTGTATCTGGCATCTTGGTTGCCTTAAATCTTTTCCTAGATTTCTTTGGATGTTAGTAAGGAGTAACGTTATACTCCATGGCTCTGTTTCTCATTCTATCTGTGTGACATTTCATTTAAATTAAGGTTATTATTTAAATGGGGCATTACAGAGAGCACTTAAGGGGTGCTCTAACCCTTTTACAAAAAATACACAACTAGTTGAGAGAGATAGAGAAGCGTGACAACATGGTCATACAAAATAGGATAGTCACTGAAACAAACATAAGTTATTGCAACAAAGGACAAACATCTTCTACAAGCCCATAAATCATTACTAGTTCAGAGGCATAGTTATAACCTTGGCAAATGATAGGCAGTGGCTATCCAAGTAAAAATTAACCACCTAACTAGCAAAACCTTTCAGAAAGGTTGATGTTTGCAGCATCGTTGCTTGTAGTTGAGGTGTCTCTTCTGCCTATTAGCACTAAGTATCATAGGTGTGGACCTCCCAAGATGGCAACAAAATCACGAGCAATTGTAGGTAAGATATCAGCACAAAATGATATGGCCTTTGAGAGCTTTGTCACGAGCTTAGTCCATAATTTGAACTTCATATACCATGAAAACGAAAAATTCTTTGGCACATCAAAAAATTTATCATTAGTCAATCCTTCCATATTACATAAAAGGCCTTTAATTTTTAAAAGTTTTAGCTTTGAAAAATTTAGTATTAATTTTGTTTAGTTTACTCCTACCAGGTTTCCTCGTAGTTTGAACCAGTTCATCATTTTCTTTAGCATTAGAATTTTACCTTTTATCAAGCATATTAGCCCATTTAGAAGTTATTTTCAATTCTTTTGCATAACAAGTCTCCTAGATGTGAGAACCTAGAAAATGATATTTTAGGAATGATAGTATTTTAAAATAATGAGACCATAATAAAACTCTTAACTATAAATAGAAATTTCATAAAGGGATCTCATTACTTAAAAATATTTCATCTCTCTAAAAACTTTTTCTAAGAGTTCGTTCCCCTCTCTTTAAACTATCTAATCATGTGATCATTTGTTTGAAGATCAAAAACCACATATGCAATCCTAGCGGCGAGATCTTAAAGTCCAATCAATCAATTTCTTAGTTTGGTGTAAGAAATATTTTCACTTTTTCTTGTCTTCTTTGTTGATCTAGCTTGCATGTTACATTATCTTGGTTGCATGTGAAATTTTGGTCTTCCTCTTAAATCCTTGATGACCAATGATCATAATGGTATGGTCTGATCATGTTTATGATGTTTCTATGTGTAGATAGAGCATCTTGTGAGGTGAGTTGAAAAATGGTTTAAGGTTAGGGAAACTACTCTTAATTTGTGTATTGTAAGTCTTTATCAAATTGATGTTTTTTATGTTGCTACTCTCTTGTGTTTGGGGATGAAATTTGGTTGTGTTTGGTGAATTTGGTATGGTGTGTATGGTTGTTGTGATTTTGTATGATTGGAATCATAATTGTATGTGAAGTGTTTGTGAATGAGAAAATTGAAATATGAACAATTGAGCAACTTGGTACAAGCTTTATCTTATGGAAAAATGTTTTAACTTAAAGTACTAAAAGAGGAATACCAAATTGATCAATTGGACATGTCAAATTTCCCTTTTTCATAACACAAAAATTCTAATTTTCTTATATAGTGTTGAGCCTTATAATGGTACTGTTGAGCTCCAACTTTTACAAATTGATATGTGTTGAGCGTTGGCCAGGTAGCGTTGAGTGCCAATAACCTCTATAGATTTGGGAGCATTTTGGCTCCAGGGTGCTGAGCGGTGGCATGGTGGCGCTGAGCGCCAATTTTTACTAGGCAAATGGTGTTGAGCACTAGCATTGAGTGTCAAATGCCTTATTTTTCCTGCTTTCCTATTTAGCTATTTTTGAATGATTTGTAATTAGTATTGCGCATATTATATGACTTTTATTATTATAATGTAAGGTGAAAATTTTTCTATGAGTATGTAAAATGATAATTGGTATGGTATGATGTGTGAGCATGTGAAGTTGTGATGTTTAAAGAGTTTCAAGGGAAATTCTTGGTAATGGTATTGTTAGTGTATGTCTTGATATAGGACATGTTAGTAAGGAGTGTATCCTAATCATTCACATTCAAATAAAGTAAAGTGAGTTATGTGGTGAGAGTAATAAGAGATCCTAGTCTTGGGACCTATTCAGAATCTAAGCATTAACGAGATTAACCTTATGAGTGGTTGGATGATAACACCTTGAGGCTAGACTCTGCATAGTCTAGGAACTATCACAAGTGCACACTTCCAGTGAATTCTATATCAAGGACATGTATCTGGATAATTGAGTTTAATGTCAACTACTTACGTAAATGTAGACAATGATATGATTTGTACCGTGTTTGTATGTTTTTGACATGAGTTATATATATATATATATATATATATATATATTTCTTGAAACACTAGCTTACCCTGTTTTGTGGTTGTGTTGTTTGGTTTTGTTTGTTTTTCTTTTGCAATAATCACCAATTGGTGTGAACAAAGGAGGACGTGTGTGAGGATGCCCCTTTGATGGATAGATGTGAGACTATTGAGTAGTGGGGAGTCTTAGAAGCTGTATATAACTAGTTTCTTTTTGTAAAACTCTAAGTTGTTCTTGGTTTAGATTGTCTATATTATATTTTCATAGTTTTTTTCATAACTATATTAATATTTTATACTCTCATAACTATTTGTTTTGCTTTATAAAAATATCTAATGTTTTATTTAGTAGTCAATATACATATGCCAAATTCAAAATATATAGCACAACCACACATGTCATATTATGAATAAACTCTTCTAAACTCAATATTATCTGGATACGTGCACTTGTGTCAAACTAGTGAAGCCATGCACTTGTAATGATATAACTTGCTCTACCGAGCTACCACACACAAGGTAAATCCCTTTTGCGGTCATACGAAAAATGGAACCCCTCCAGCTACTCTCACCACCTAACCATACTCATCTACATAAGTATGAAAAGCTAGTAGAGTTCAGAATAGCTTCACAAAATGGAACAATATTGATTGTCAAGGCACACCCTAGTGAAACACATTACCAATGGGACTCCTCCTCGGGAAATACCCTACAATCGTTCAAAGCATACCTTTGTTCATGTTACAAACCAATCATTTCATAAGTAGTAATGCATAGTTACCGCAACATATCAAAATTTAGCATAAAAAATGACTACTAAATTCTAATGTATTCGCTCAACGAGATCATCCATTCACTAGGCGAAAAGTGCACAAATGTTCACTTGCTCATGAATAAATCATTGGAACTCACACATGTAGATTCCTCTAGAATTCACTTAGTGAGTGTATTCTAGCTTAGCGAGTGTATTATCGCTCAGCGACTACAAAGTTACTAAGCTCCCTAACTTTGGATTCGCTCAACGAATAAATTCTCGCTCAACGACTACAAAGTCAGTAAACTCTCTGAATTTGGATTTGCTGAGCAAGCATATTTTCACTCAACGAGTTTGCATAATTCTGTAAAATTTGATTATGTAGAATTATGTCATTCTAGTCCATTCTAAGCAGTCCAATGGTCATTCCCAATGCCAAAAACATATCAAACCCAAATTTATCACACACAATAATACCAATTGATCCCAAATATAATACCAAATCAATGAATATTTCAAAATAAACATCATCACACATAAAGGATCATTCACTGATCATCAAAGACTTATAGAGATGACTCAAACACCACATGCAAGTTATAATTACTCACATGTAACATGAAGATCACTTGATCATGAGAAAAGAGCAGAAAACTAACTTACTTAAATGGAGAGATTAATCAAATGAACTTGAAGATCTCATCACAAGGATTGTACGAACGATTTTTGTTCTTCAAAAAGATGACCACATGATGAGAAAGCTTAGAGAGAAGTGAGAGAGTTCTAGGAAAAGAATTTTTAAAGAAATGGCGTGTTTATAATAATGACGTTTGTAAAATTTTAGGTTATCGACAAAAATATCTATCAATAATTTAAATTGTAAAATCTATCAGAAAAATTTATCTATAAACTCAAATTTAGATGAATTTATCGTCATCAGTGATAATCCGTCAATAATTACTTAAATTCCTATGGTGAATAAATATCTTATTATCTTAATAAAACTACTAAGAATTTAAATTATATTATATCATACTCTTTGCATTAATACATATTATAAAAAAACTATAAATTCAACGTATTTTGAAAAAGAAATTAAATAAAAAATAAAAAATTAATACTTAATTTATAGCTAAAATGAAATAAATATCATAAAATATAACTTATAAATGAAGAAAAAATATTATATTTATTTCATAAAGCTTTATGTAAAAAATTCAATAATGTTTCACTTGTTATGAATTAATGATTGACCATTGATTTGATAAATTTACTCATATTATTGATATGATTGATACTCATATGATTCATTATTTTTTATGTAAATATTTGTATGAATTAGTTGATGATTTGTTTGCTTTATGGATTAGATGTTCTATCTATAAATAAGACTCTTCCTATCAATAATAATACACAGAAAGGTTGTTCCCTATTCTCTCGTTGTTTATTCTTCCTTCTATTATCTTTTCTTTTCTCCTTTATTATTAGCTTTATTTTATAACATCACTATATAATATCTTAGTTTATATAATTTAAAAACAAAGTTATGACATTTCTATCTATTAATGATGTATAATACTCAATACTACAATATACAATTATAAAATACTCAATACTACAATATACAATTATATAATACTCAATACTACAATATACAATTATACATCATCTTAAGTATTTTCTCTTTTCTTAATTAATTCAATTTAATGTCATTATTTAAATATAAATAATTAATACTAAAATAGAAGAATGATGTTTGTATAAAATATTCTTGCTTTAATGACATTAAAAGGGAGAAATGTTATATTATCTTCCACCGGAGCTATGAGTTTATTGTTTAGGCAATATAACTATAAGGACGATTAAGCATTATAATTATAACTAGAGAGAAAAGGAAATCAAGATCATTTGTTGTTACTAGGGATATCACCAACGTAGGTATGGGTAGTAGCTCCCCATGGGTAGTAGCTCCCCAGTACCCTATCCGTTAGATAAATATTTACCCGTATCCGTATCCATATTCGTCGGATATCCATTATGCGAGTATCCACATAATTTTTTTAATATTCACGGATATTCACGGGTACCTACGCGTATTTAAAAAAAAAATATTTAACAACATATTTTAATCGTAAATTCAAATAAAATACAATACATAACATTCATAAATTTTAAACAAAATCCAAATAACTCATTTAACTAGTGTTGAATGACAGTTTACAAAGAAATATATTTTTTTTAAAACTAATTGATAACAAAGTAACTCATTCAAAATCAATATGCTAATATTATAATCATATTTTTTTTATTTTTTTAATTTAAATTAGAGTATGGCGGGTACGGGTATCCACGAGTACTGATACTATGATATCCGTATCCGTCCTGTTAACATGTGAGTATTAAAAATACTCGTACCCGTTATCCACAGATATCCATTTCCTACCCATTGCGAGTTTTATTCACGGATATTTGCGGATATGATTCTTTTTGACATCCCTATTATTGTCTTAGAACTTAAAACTCTAAAATAAATATATTTAAAAACTATAAATTTTCTCAAGAAACATCACAATCCAACTCAGATTCCAATATTTTCACATTCAAAGAAATTACCGAGATATTCATATAAACTTATGATCAAACAAAGATTCAATTTTGTACCGAAAACAATTAACTTAATCAATTTCAAGTCAAATTGATTTCATAGTCTAACCTAATATTTGTTTCACTTTCAATCTATTCAGCTAAATATATTAGCAAAATCAACTTCAAATAAAATTTGTCAGAAAAAAAACAACTTCAAAATCAACAAAATTCCAATAAAAGGTTGAAAGTCTCTAAATAACTTTTAGAAATCAAAACATAACATTCAACATATTATTAACAATTAGATTAGAAGAGACTTTAAAATTCTTAGTTATCAAATAAATGAAGTATAAAACTCATGTAGTAACCGATAAACAAAATTCAAAAACTTGAATTATAAGAAAAACAAATTACAATATCAAGATTATGATCGATAATTTTGATATAAATTGAATCACCTTCTAATTAACATGGTCTAAATAAAATAATAATAAATAATTATTTCATAAACTTAAACTAATGAAAATAATATATATATATATATATATATATATATATATATAATGTCTAAAATGTCCCTAGCATAAAACAAGAAGATTCATGGTTCATGTGCAATAGAATTTTGGAACCTTTTTGAAGGGAACAAAAATTGGATTGTAGCTTTAGATATCGTTCGTCCTTGTGGAGTGTGCAGTCCATTTCTAATTTCAAGAATATGTTCTAGAGATACGAACTCAGATTCGCAGGATTCTAAAAATAGAAAAATGAAAATAAAAAAATGTTGGAATATTATTAAATTATCTATAGATTATAATATTAAAAAAAATGATGTTATTTGAATTGATTTAATTATTATGTAATTATCCTTGAATTTCATATATAGTGTTTATATATATATATATATATATATATATATATATATATATATATATTTTAAATAAAATATTTATAAATGAATTTCTCTTGAAGATGTGTTTTTGATATCAACACGAAGCTAGACCGTTTTCAAAAATATTTTAGAATGTTTGAAAACACAATTTAATTTTTGTCGTATGCTCCATCTGTTCTTATTATAAGAAAACAGACAAACTTTTTTTGGTCTCAAATATAAATTTATTTTATTTTCATTTTAATCATTTTTCCTTTAAAATGCCTTAATTTTAATTGATATATGATATTTGATCACACCATTGCCATATACTTTTTTTACAATATTAATAGAAAGATCATTTTATGAAGAATATTAAGGAATCAATAAAATTTAATATAGTTTAATTTATATTTTTAATATGTGTAAATTTAGTTTATTATTTTATTAAGGAAAACAATGTCTTTAATTTAGATATATTAATTGGATTTTTTTTTTTCTGATAATAAATATTTATTATAAAATTTATATATGATGGATTATAACTGCAAGGGCTAAAATGTAAGTGAACTAAATATTGAAATGTAATGTTAATAAATACAAACTATTTAAAGAGAGGAATTTCTAAAATCGTTTTTTTTTCTCAATCTGTAAGAGGGAAATAAAGGGAAGTAAACTATTTTCTTGTCCAATTTTTCCTTTTCTCTTTAAGGAAAAAACAAAATCTTTAAAATTTAATATGTGTATTTAATGATACAGCGAAGATTGTGAAGATTCTAATTTTATATTGATATTTTGATGATGTTGATATAGAAATTTGTAGTTTCGATATTCGAAAGATTGTGAAGATTTAGAACTATCATTATAACATAATATTTATTAACACTTTATATATCAAAGTATATATATATATATATATATATATATATATATCAAACAAATCAAGTCATCTATTTTTGATCCATTTTAAAATATTATTGGTTTATAACAAATTCACTTTCAATAGATACAAGATAACAAACCAACACTTTATTAAACATGTAACATTTCAAAAATATAATATATTAATTTTTAAATATTATGATTAAATTATTTGGATAAAATTTTATATGTTTCATGAATAATATAATATTAATTAATACTATAATAAATGAAAGAAGGGTTCGCCTGAAAGTACTACATCTGATTCAACTTTTAGTAATTAAGATAGAAAATACATGAACATGACCATGTTTTTACCAATTACCTAAAATTTTATCTCTTACAAACAAACCATTGAATTTTAATTTAATTGGAACCCAAATTCAAAGCTAGAAGTGAAATAGAAAGAAGTGTAATAGTTACAAATCAAACTATAACTACCACTAGGATGTCAACGGGACAGGTACGATACGGATAGTATCTCCCCCGCACCCTATCTGCTCGATAAATATTCGTCTCGTACCTGTACCCATATCCGTCGAGTATCCGTTATGCAGGTACCGTCTATTTTTTTCATATTCGTGGATATCCACGGGTACCTGCAGGTATTTACAAAATTATTTAAAAAATAAATATTTAATCATAAATTCAAATAAAATAAAATAAAATGCATCACTGTCATAAGTTTTAAATAAAGTTCAAACAAACTCAAGTCCATAGAAGTCTAAATAATCATAAAAATAAATATAAAATAACGTTCAATAAAATGAAAATTCTTTAATTAGTGTTTTTGTGTATTATTTTTCTTTTTATAAATATAACAAAAAGATTTTAAACATTTATACATGACATGTACATTTGTGGGACAATTATTTGAATGTTGCATTTTCAAGATATTAGTGGAATGTATTTGTAAACTCTATCAGACAGAACCATGGACATCTTTATTATTGACCCAATCACCATTGTTTTTATTGTTTCACTAACTGTTAATCCATTCTATATTATACTAATAAATCAAATTTCTTAAACATGGTGAATCGAGATATTGACATTTTGTAAATACATATATGTATATAACTATAAATATGCATCTAATGAAAATGAGTAAACATTTATTTTAGAAACCAAGACTCTTAGAAGGAATGAATGATGAATTTTAATTATTGTTTGAAACAGACACGATGTTGACAAAAATCATTAAGGTAATGGTTTGAGGAAGAAATTTTCTTAAGAGACTTGACTCTTTCATTTGAAAACAAAGTTTAAATGGAACCATTTACGAAAAAATAAAGCTTTAAGTTATTTCACGAAGTTATAACGAGCAAAAGTCTTGTGTCTAGCATGAATAGATCTAATGAATAATTAACATGATCTACTTTCATACTAATTTCACTTTATGGGGACAAAAATTTGAATATGTGTTTTATATGTTTGGACATGCATTTCTTACGAATAACATCTAACCAATTTTAAACATTTTATGTCTACATGTAGACCTTAACTCCACAAGTTAGGATAAGTTTAGTGTGACAATTGTGTAAAATAAATTTGTGCATCATAACCAACCTCAGACAAATTTTTAACACTTCTTCCTTTTGAAATTAAATGTAAAACAAAGCAAAGTTTGGAAGGTAGTATTGATATGTATAATTTAGACAATTTGGAAAGAAATGAGGCATTACTTAGGCAAGGTAAAATTGATGCAAAGAAGACTTTTGCCGTGACATAGTTAAACGCCTAGTAATGGATCAAAAACAAAATGTCAACAATAGCATTCTCATGCATAAATTGGTATCAGTGTCCCTTAGAATGTTTAAAATCTGTGCGAAGACATCAAAAGGTAATGTCTTGGAAATAAGTGCACACTTGAGTATAATTTGAGAAACATGTAGAAAGGATTGTAGCATAGTTTGTGGGAAGGTATAACATTAGGTATATATACGAAACATATATAAGATATATGGGCTACTAAGTGATGTCTTCTTCTTTGCAAGTGTGGTGTTGGCAACTATCAAGGTGGAATAATCATAAAGGAAGAAGGGCAAAGAGTAGTGCAAATAGGAGAGCTAAAACAATTCATATGCACAATTACTTGAAACATGAATAGGGAAACCGGACAAGCTACATTGGATAACAACAATATGTTACTAGAGCTACTGCAATTTTTATGTCCATGACACGAATATCATCATGCTACAATTCTTCTATCTTGCAACAATTTATGAGCTTTTATCCTATTGGGTTGTATTCCTAGATAGAGGCTTTTGTGGTGTAAATAGTGATCTTAATTAATACTATCTCAAACTAAAGTGTTGAGTTTGTTATATATAAATTGTGTAAATGGGTTAGAGTACCCCAAGTACACTCTACTATAAATATAAAAATTCATTGCTGATAAAAAAAAAAATTACACAATTGAGCATATAAAATAGTGCTACAAGAACTATGTTTTTCAACTTCTCATCACCCGATGTCTTAATTTATGTAATTTAGATATTTGTAAAGGAGTGATACCTTTCAATAATTAATTCATGTACTTTATATTATAAACGACATACAATTCAACATATGATCCTAAGTATTTGATCTCAAATCATCTAATCTAACAAAACATACTTTTTAATACACAAATTGTACCTACCCGACTCAACAGGTGTCGGTTCAATAAGGCCCAATCAATCTAGATTCACCTATTGGAGAGAATATTAACGACATTCATGATAATCTTGACAGTTTGATCATGTCCCAATATTAAATATTGACATATTACATTCCAATATTCCCTCGTATTAAATATTGATAGAATATTTAGTATGTCAGGTAATATATATTGTATTATTGTTATACTTATTTGAGGTAAGTTGGTATATTGTTAATATTTCCCTATTATCACATAGGTTTAAGGCCTAAAGAGACCCTATAAATACACATAGTATTCTCCATGGAATACTCACTCCGAGAATAATCACGGAAACTCATACTCTCTAAAAAAGACTCTTATCTCTTATTGATTTGAGGGTCAGAAAATCTTTTGCAGGTGAATCTTCTCCAGTGTTTCAGTCTTCAGGAGGAACCATTAGGAATGATAGTTATATATACAATACATCTTAGTTATAACTTACCTTTCACTAAGTTATATTCACTAAGTTAAATGTAAATTGTTGACCAAATTTAAATATGAAATTATAGTATTATTTTCAAGTTGAGATTTGTTGTACAAATTTATTAAAGCCATTACTCAAATCAAAATTCGCTAATTAAATTAGGTTTGGAAAAAAACTTAACACTCTAGATCGGGTTCTTTGAGTTAATTCTCATGTGCTAAGTGAATTATTCAAAATCTTCAATGCCACAGAATTCGCTAAAATAAATTAAGTCTAACATGAATCATTCTACTCATTCTAACATGTTTAAAACAATTAAAAAAAATATTCATTACATAATTTATTTCTATTAGCAATACAACTTAATTGGACCATTTCAGACCCAATATCATGTTCAAAGTTATGAATACTTAATCACCACCAAGTAAATCCAATAACTTGAAAGCACAATAAGAACAATTTTAATATTTGCGACCTTTCACAAATCATAATCAAAATGAAAATAGTTTCTCTTATTTATCAATTTTATTTTTTTGTTTCTTGTAGTAAAAAAGAGGGGTTGGAAAACATGAAACATCTATAACCTTAATGGTGTATTTGGATGAGGTAACTTAATAGAGCAATTCATTTATTTGGAGAATTTGAAATTCTTTCAAGGAAAATAGTATGTTTGGATGAGAAAATTAAAAAAAATAATAATTAAAATTGAAAAATTTTAGGAAGGTATTTCAAATAACGAAAATAGTAGATTTCAAACTCGAAAAAGAATGAAATTGAAATTTCACAAGTTGTGAAATTGCTCATTGGTTAAAACAAAAAATGTCCACAAGTCCAAAAAGTTGAGTTGCATCGGGTCGAAGGTCGAGACAAGCCTATTCAGGCTAAAGGTCGAGACAGTCCAGTTCGATCCAAAGCTCAAATCGAACCGAGTCGAGTCGAAGGTTGAGTCAGACAGGTTTGGGTCTAAAGTTGAGTGAGGTCGGGTTGGGCCGAAGGTTGAGCCAGGCTGGGCTGGACCAAAGGTCGAGCTAGGCTGGCCAACACATGTCGAGCCAGTTTGACCTTCTGAAGGTCAAGCTGAGTCGGTTCGAGTCAAAGGTCAAGCTAGGCCGATTCAGTTTGAAGGTTGAGTTGGGTCGAAAGTTAAGTTAGACTCAAAGGTAGAATTGAGTTCACCAGTTAAATAGAAATTAAATTCCTTTATCCAAACAAGAAAATTAAAATTTAAGATATTTCAATTACTTCATCCAAACTAATCATTTAAAAAAAATAAGAGAATTTAATTACAAGTATTTAATTACTAAATATTTTAATTTTTTTGGAATTGTAGGAATTTGTTGTCCAAACACGAGATAAAAGAATTTCACGAAAACAATTAAAAGATATTATGCTAAAATATTTTTTATTAGATAAAACTGTTTTATATATCTTGCTACCTTCTATGTGGTAGGATCTATATGTAGAATGTGTGACGATAAAAAAAACAAATTTTCCATTCATTTAATTATTATTATAATATTCATATATATATATATATATATATATATATATATATATATATATATATATATATATTTACAGTACTGTATGCATTTTATATCTATATCGTTTAGTACATCTTAATTTCCTACACTAGAAGGGGAAAAGTATTATTTATTTACAGTTTTCCCTCATAAACTGGCTTTCAAACAGGTGGAGGAAAAAAGTTATGAATAGGGTTCACTTAGACTATTGGGGGTAAATAAAAGGTAACTTCGATTTGTCCTTCGATGACAATCGGCACATTCAGAGCAGAGAGAAAAGTAATGGTAGAGTTTCCCGTTCCCTGAAATGTTACAGAATTATTCACTGCATTGGTTTGCCATGCATTTCCTGGAAAAACAGCCACAATGTCGGCGAAGAAGGGATCAGGCATGTTCGGAGCAACCATCTATGATAATGTTATAAAATTTTGTTTTTCACACACAATCATAAAATAGGGAAGTGAGACAAATATCACATAAAAAAAAATACAGCATATAATAATAAAATAAAATAAAATGAAAATTCCCCCAATTTCATAAAACGGGATCATTATTATACTTTTATAAAGATATTGATTAGTTTTGTAGTGACTAGTCAGGATAAATGAGCTCATGGCCAACAAAGTAACTCAAGAACATCTCATCTTGAGTAATATTAACTCGTTTAAATCCCCAAGATCATACCTCCAACTACAATAATCAAATCTTTATTTATCATAAATTTTATTTTAATATTAAACCATATAATTATATAAATAAATAAATAAATAGGATCAATGAATAATTAAAATAGATATAAATAAATAAAAAGGGTCAATATGTAACTAGAGATAAATATAAATAAGTAACTGGAGATGAATATAAATAAATAAATAGGAACGAGAACTAAATATAAATTAGAATAAAGTTAGGGACACCTCACTTAAGGTAATATAGAGATAAAAATAATTATGAACAAATAAAAATAGTCATCATAAAAAGATAAAATGATAAATGTCTCTTTCCCTTACCTTAGTTACTATGGAAAACACACCAAGGTTGTATAGAGATTGTGATAAAAATTCTTTCTTCATTGTCGTAACCTTTCTCTCTTTCACACAAAGCTTCTCTCTGTTTTCTTTTGTCCAGCTTCTCTTTTGCTTTCTATTTCTCTTACCCCACCCCTATTTATACTATATTAGGTAATCATTACTTCTAGTTTGATTTTAATTAACTTAGTTCCTATACTATTCTAATTCCATTAGTTCTCAACG
>Ga0214542_1002454_pt1 | contig 38317 bp, 17 predicted proteins | sample CNSS1metaG_FD_160096 | JGI IMG/M metagenome (GOLD analysis project Ga0214542, IMG submission 160096) | Root nodule microbial communities from cowpea collected in UCLA plant growth center, Los Angeles, California, USA - CNSS1 | ecosystem: Host-associated > Plants > Roots > Nodule | place: USA...
AAAAAAATATATAATATATATATATATATATATATATATATATATATATATATATATATATATATATATATATATATAAACAATTCCATAAAAACATCATAGTTGAAACAATTAAAAAGATTTACATCAAAAGACATTAATGTTTTAGCTAGCATCTAAAATATCATCATGGAGTGAAATATAAACCAAATATCATCATGGAGTGAAATATAAACCAAGTAACCAACACATAAAACAAGAATACAATAGAAATATAATCAAGTGCAATACAAAGAGAGTTTAGAAATTACATTTAATCCCAACTATAGAGGAATTATTTTCTCATGATGATGAATACAAGATGAACTTGGAGTAGCATCCTTCTTTCCATAGCTATATACTACTATACTATATATAGGTCCTAACTAACTAAGAGTATCTTTCTAGAATGGTACAAAACCAATATACAAAATCAGCATGAAAATAATAGGGGTCATACCCTGTATTTATAGAATTTTAAGTGATGCTCTAGCTTACAAATCTTGCAGTTTAGCCATGGAGGTTTCCTTCCAAAGTGGGTTTTCTTCTCAAGCTTGGGCATTCATCTTTTGCAGTTCAACAATGGAGGTTTCCCAACCATGGAGGTTTTCTGTTCATGCTCAACTTCAAATCTAGAGCTTCACGTTTCTTTACAATGAAGTTTTCTTAAAATTTAGCTTAAGCGCCAAATTCGTTGTTCAGCCGCAGACCTAAAATTTAACTTTGTCAGTTCATCTTTTGGTTTGAGCTGCAAACTTTTGGGCTCAACACCAACTTTATAATTTATTTCATTTTACCAGCAAAACAACACAAAATACATTAATTTCCACTTTTTATCATTTCTCATGACCTCATTCTGTAATTATGTAAAATTAGGACAATTTTAATGATTTTTACATTGATTTAGTGCAAGATAAGTGTCTAAATGATATGCAATTTAACTAATAGTTGATAATTACCATGCTACTAAATGTGAACCCCTCATTAGACAGTCAAATGAGTCAGCCAAAGTTTGGTCAAGTTGGTCAAACTAAATGGGCTAAAATGCAAATATTGAGATTTTTAAATTTCTCTACAAATTTGGACTATGTGATTGTAAGGGCTGAATTGAAAAATTGGGCAAAATTTATTTGTTGATCATTTATTAGATATACTTAATTTAATTATATTTGAAATTATTAACAAAAAATATCTGCAAAATATTTTTAAAATTGATCAAATATGTTAATTAGTTAGGATATATTACATTATCAGAAAATAGATTTCAACAAGAGAAAGACATGATTTGAGTCTTATATAAAGAGACCAAGGGGAAGCAGAAAAAGTAGTTCAAAGCTAGGAACCCTTTGAAGGTCTTGATCACGTCTTGCCCACCATTCTTTCATATTTTTATGTTATTTTTGCATTCCATGGAGTGCTAAGCTTCTATAGGGTTTGTTCCAATGTAATTTTGTTATGAATTTCGAGGTTATAATAAAATAATTTCGTTGTTCTTTTTATTATTGTTGAGGTTTTAATTTTTCTCTGTATTTTGTTTCTAAATCAAATAAAAAGTAATCAAAGTTGAAGGGTTTTTAAATTTAATTTAGACTTTACTTTGATTTAATTTAAAAGCTTTCATGTGATTAAATAAGTTTTTACCAATAATTGAGACTTTACTTCGATTAAAGATAATCATTTTAACTAAAATTAGTCCAGACTCTACTTTGATTAATTAAGCTTTTTATTTGGTGAGGAAACAAAGGAATAAACATGATTAGGCATAGTAAAGTTTAATTAAGACTGTACTTTGGTTGAATTTATTGTGAATAAACTAAAAGTTCTTATTGTTAATTAAGATTGTAGTTTGGTTAAAAATAAGAAAGCCAACAAATTAATTGAAACTTTACATTGATTGATTTGAAAATCTAAGACAATAATCAATTGACCAATAATATTTAGATAACTAATGATGAATCTATTTTGAAAAAGTAGTGAAATTAATCTATTTTCTTTATCATTATTTTTATATATTTACATCTTTTTGCTTTTTAATTCTTCCTCTCATTTATAATTTTATTATTTAATCTTTTATTTGTTTTATTTTACTTTATCTTCTATTATTTTTATTTTTTTTTACTAACTATTTTTGTATAAATTTTATAGGGACTAGTTTGTTAGGAATTAATTTTATGTTAGTTGGGAGACGACTTTGGGTTATGTTAACCTTAATAATCTTTTTGGCTACTTTCTTGAGAATATTGAGGTTGTTATAAATAAGTAGTATTAATATCATTGTGTCAATGACAACACCAAATAACCTTCAATCTTCCTGGCATTGCTTGCGATGCGCCACACCAGATAACCTTTCTTAAAAACTCTTGGTTGAACTTTAGAGTTCTACTTTTTAACCCCTCATTACTTTGTGGCACCTTATCGAATTCGAGCATTCTCTTGCTTTTGAGCTATAGTAAATCTAAATCGATATAAGACAATCTCCATTACTTTCGTGATCATATCGTTCCCGTTGAGAAGATGGTTCTTCTAACTCCACTAGCATCATGGCATTAGTGCCATAGACCAAGATGAATGGTGTCTCCTTAGTGGACAATTGAGGAGTGCACCTATACATCCACAACACTTCTATAGTAAGTCTTCAGATCATATCCCCTTGGTCGAGTCCAACCTCTTTTTCAACTCTACTAGGATAACCTTATTTGCAACCTCGACTTGCACTTTTAACTGTGAATGTTCAACGAAGCTATTCTTGTTGCCAAGATTAGCATAAAACTCAACCAAACTCTTGTTTAAGAACTGCTTACCACATTCAGTTATTGTAGTATGCAGTATTCCATACCGACATACTATATTGGCCAACTTTGAGAGCACATCGACTCTTATATTATCTCCTTTTGAAATGTGTTTTAACTTGACCTCGGTGAATTCCTCCAATATGGTCTTAACCAAATGGTAATATTGGAGTAACAAAGCATCATTCACCTAGTACTCCCCTGTGAGGTGTTGTATAGTGAGTCGAGAATCAGTTTGGCATATTATCAAGGTAGTCCCCATCTCCTTTTCTAGTGTAAGGTCTTATATTATTGCTTCATACTCGATTTGGTTATTAGAGGTCATGAAATCAAGATGTAGTGACTTCTCTAACAATAAATCATTAGGACCTTCAAGCACGATATTGACCTTCCTCCTTCTGGAAATGACGAGCCATCTACATATAGTACCCGCCATGATGTTGGCACAAGCAAGCTTGAAGCAAAGAATTGATAAAGCCAAGTTCATGAAGATCATGTGTGTTTGATGAAGATTGATGAAGATCCACTTGAAGATTGTGTTTTTAGTGTATTAAATCTAGAAATAATATGTTAAATGTAATGATTATGTGTTATATCATGTCGGTAGGCTATATGACATAGGTTAGATATCTTGTTAGTCTTAGTGTATCTCTTTTAATCTATTAAAATGGGTTTTAACACATTAAAAGGCTTGCAGTATATAGTTTCTGGTATGAATGTATTCAATTAGTTGAATTATTTTTCAATGGACTGATTTCACATAAGTCCTGTGAAATCAACTAACTGTACGAAAAATTCAACCGACTAATTTCATTTAAACCAAACTATATATGATGTGTTTTTTAGAGCAGAGACACAATTCTAAGTTTTTGAAGGCGAAATCTTGTCATTCATCACTGAAAAACTCTATCTCTACAATACACAACTACAATGTGTTGATTGAAGATCTTGGTTGATCTTGGCGGCATTTTGGCTTGTGAGTAGCTTTAAGAACACATGTATGGTTGGCTAGGGAGACTCACCATCAGTTTTGGATGTTCTTGTGTCTCTGGTTGTTTTGCCTGATGTGATTTTAGGTCTATAAGTGTGATTCTTGCAAGGTGTACGTCTAGATTTTTGTGAGTCAAAAATCATGTGAATTTCTTTGTTCAAAAGTGTCATCTTGGTGTTTGATTTGTAAAACTTTTGAATATAGTGGAAACCAGGCTTAGGTTTTCTTGGTAAACTGGATGTAACTTTGTGATTGAGTGAACCAGTATAAAAACAATTGTGCAATTCTCTTTCCTTCATCTCACTCACTTTGAATTACTCTAAAAACTCCATAAAACCAAGGAATCCACTCTTTGTTGTGCTTTAATGCATTCTTGTGTGATATGAGGTTGTATACTTGTTAGAAATATTGTTTGGAACAAGTCTTGTATGTAAAAGTTTGTTGTTTGAGTTAAATCTGTGAATTCTGCATTCTGCATAAATTCCCAGGATTTTAGCCGACTAATTTGAAATTTTAATCGACTGTTTCATAATTCAAGAACAAATTAGTCTTTTGTTTTATTTTTTGACTGATTGAAAGTGTACTGTTTTGCAGCTTTTACATTCTAATTCTCCAGTCAATTTAATTCAATTAAAAGGGGTTTTATGCACTAGTGCAGAAAGGGGATTTGGTAGCAATTATTTTTTCCATTCTACCCCGAACTGAGGCATATTAGGACGAGGCCAAATGGGGTCAGATTTTGGCCTCAGGTGTGAACCGAAGTAGAAACCTCACATTCTACCTTGGTCCTTATGACAACCGAAGCCATATGGTACGATAAAAAATCAACCCTAGGTTCTTCCACCACCTTTGGACCACCATGGAAGCCTCCGTCCATCTTTGACTCACCAAAAACCACCACGCCATCTAGGAACCTCTACCACTCGCATGTTCACGCATCAACGAGTCCACTATCGTCTCGCAACAGTCACCGAAGACAAAACCACTAACGTTCATCACAAATTTGCACCATGAACAACAACACCGCGGATTGTAGCAATGTTCGCGGGGAAGGAGACCCAATGATGCGACGTGGCTATGCGAGTAGACGAAGCAACAGACCTGTGGTGAGGTGAGTGGCCGGAGCGCAACAATAGCAGAAGGCGATACGAGCGAGGCGCGATGAGAAAAATCACAAGCGTGAGGAAGAAGAAGAAGAAGAAGAAGAAAAGGGATTCACATTTTTGAACCCTAACCGAACTTATGGCCCCGATTCAATTTTTAATTGAGGCAGAAAACCCTTTTTGGCATCGGTTCAATTTCAATCGAGGCCAAACATTACCCTAGTGGCATTTTTGAAATACTACACTAGTGATGCTTTCAAAAAAGTTTTAAACAACCAATCCAATCCCCCTCCCCCCCTCCTTTGGCTTAAATCACTAAGACTATCCCTGTTTAGAACTCACTAGAAAAATCAGCCCAACACTAGGCCTTTATAGTCCCCTCTACTCGAAACAAATGTGGAATTCTATAACTCCATAGTCCAAAACACCATTTTACCTGTTAGGTTTGGCTTTGGCAGAATTTTTTGGATGGGGTAATTTGTTCTTACCACCACCATATAGCTTTGAAAAAAAGGTCTCGACCTTGTCACTATAGTTAATGGTGACAACACCACCTTCTCCACCATTTGATAAAAAGAATCTACGTCTTGCAAAGTTCTACTAACGAAGTATACCAGGTGTTCTTCGTTATCTTGTTCCTGAAGAATGGTCGTGTAGATTATGTCCTTAATTGCAGCGATATATATCAGCAAGGGCTTAGATGTGTTCGACTTTTGCAACACCAAGGGAGATGTTTATGCTTTCTTAATATGATTTAAGTTGGTTTGACAAGCCTTAACCCAAAGGAACTTGGTCGACTACTTTAATAATTTTATCACCGATTTCGTCTTCCCAACTAGTCTCGATAAGAAACGAGATATAATTATCAATCAACCAGTTAACATTTGTACTTCTTTGACATTTTTCGGTCTTCTCATCTCAATGACAACTTGACATTGCTCAAGATTTGCCTTTATTCCTTGATGTGTTAGCATAAATTCCCAAAAATTACCTCTACCAACACCAAAAACACACTTCTCTAGGTTAAGATGTAGATTATACACTTTTAAGGCTGAGAATACATCAATAAAATCCTTTGCACATTGAGAATGAGAGGAGACTTAACCACTATATAATCCAAATATACCTTTACATTATTGTCGATGAGGTGAAGAAATACTTTGTCCATAAGCTACTGATAAGTTGCTCATGCATTCTTCAGGCCAAATGGCATTACTTCACAATAATAATAGGTTTCCTCTATGATAAAAAGTCATTTTAAGCTTACCCATTTTTGCCATGAGAATCTAATTGTAACATGAGTAGGCATTTAAGAAACTCAGCATGTTATTCCTTGCTACACCATCAACTAGCTGATCGGTACTTGGCAAAGTATGGCCATCATTTTGACAAGCTTTGTTTAGGTTCGTGTAATTGGTACACATTGGCCATTTTCCAGTAGGCTTTTTGACTAAGACAACATTGGTCAACCAAGTTGTGTATTGAGCTTCTCGAACAAACCCTACTTGTAAAAATTGCACAATCTCAAAGCCAAATTCGCATAAAACGTCTAAGGTGGTAGCCTAAATAATCTCTTTTATCTTGTCCTTAAGGGTTATACAATGTTTCCTCATATTGGCATTTGGTGGTGTATACGCCTTCTTGAGCGTCGACAGGAGATCTGCTTATAATGCCTCGTCTAAAACACGAGATTCGGTGTTGTTAAGTGGGGTATATCACGAGAACCGAGTAGGTTTAAGCTCTTTTTGCCTGAAACCACCCTTAGTGCAACATCTCGTTTTGACGACTTCTTTCAATTGGCATGGTCTTTTGACTTGTTTTTGAATTCCCTTAACTATTCTAGTTGCATAAATTTTGCAGCATGTTGCCTCAACTCATCCCAGCTAGCAACTGAAGCCATACATAAATCATTTGCAAAGGGTCCCGACCTTAGTGCAACGACCATATGATGCAAAGCTACTTTAAGTTTCAGGTTCCTAATAATGAGGGAAATCTTCCCAAACCACTCCATAAAAGAACACAAATACTATCCCTTCTTTTGTATTATGTTGACAAGGGTTAAGGAAGTGAAGTGTAAGACTAACAAGTCGCAAATTACATCCCAAACTGCCCTACTAGAGTGCTAAAGCAATCTATCGAGACTGGAGGCAATTGAGAGAACCAATTAAAGGTGGCTCCCTTCAAAGTGGTAGGAAAAACTTTGCACATGGCTACACCATCAATGGTGTATAGACTAACTTGAGTAACATAAACATTGATATGTTCATCTAGGTCAATATTGCCATCATATCAGTCTAGGGTAAGGGGACTTCTAGTTGGGAAGGAGAGAGTTTTCCATGATGTCGTCCATGAAGGGATGCCAACGACTTTCTCCCACCACGAGTGATGTATTGGTTGTGCTTCCAATCTTTAGAGTGGTGTTATAACCACTTTCCTCCTCAATCTCGGGTAGAAGCTAAAGATGGGATACATTTTTTTGCATTATCTCCTTCTCTTTCCACTTCTCGCCTCCTTCTACCTTCCTCTTTGGCTTAGCATTCTCTTGCCTCTATGCATCCATCTCCTCGATATTTCTCTTATTGTACTCAACAAACTCTCGTTTCATTTCCAGCAACATAGCCATCTCTTATGATACCTAGTCGACCTCCCTAGGTAATATCATCTTGCTTCTTGTAGATATATATAGTCTTTCTTCACATAATACTCCTCGGTCACACTTTGGGCGCCAAAATGATCTTGTAGGATTGAATATATCTGGTAAAGATCCCCATGAACATTTCTTCTCACATAATCCAACCTTCAACTTCACATCCCCAAGCAAAAATGTCCAAGGTCCTCATCTCCTCAAGACTGAAATATGGTGTGCCTTTAGAAGACACTCTGACGGTCGAGTCAGTCAAGTGCATCAAATAGTAATAAATGTTGTGCTCTTTGTACTGTGTTTATGGGCTTTTATTTGGATGAGCCTGATCCACATACTAAATCACCTTGATTAACTTGCTTAAAACTTTTCTAATGCAGTTTAGTCATTTACCTTGATTTAATCCTAATTATCCTTGTTATTGTCTTGACCAACATGTTGTTTTGTCTAAGTATATTCAGGCCAACATCATCTTAGATCAGGTAATCGAAATGTTTTAAAATATGTATAGTACAATATATATATATATATATATATATATATATATATATATATATATATATATATATATATATTTCCATTAAAATAAAAACATCATAGTTGAAACAATTGAAAAAAAAAGTTAATGTTTTAGCTAAGATCTAAAATATCATCGCGGAAATTTGGACTGAAGCACATGCATGTGCTTATACTTAATACGTCATTTGTACTTTCAAATGAACTATCTCAACAAGTTATATATGTAGAAATGATCTCTAGATATATGTATATGGGTTATTCAAATACGGTTAATAAATGTTAATTGAAAGAGTACATGGAAGACATGTTTAGCTTTATTTTACTGAACTTCAACTATAAAACAACAAAAAACAAGCAAATATGTGTATAATTATTATATTTCATATATAAATTATTTGCTGTTTTATTTCCTTCATAAAAGCTCAGATACTAATTGTGAAAGATTGGTTAATTAGGTTTGGTAAAAAGAATCTTCAAACTGATTAGTCACGTGCAAAGTAGGGGAAATAAAAATCTTACAGTATGCCCAACCCACACTTTTACTGTGTACATATTTAGTTGTGGTGCCTGAACAAGGAAGGGGAAAAAGGAGGTGGGCATATACATGTATTCAGCTGCTATGATTGTACCAACAATGAAAAAGTTAAAGAGGCCAACTCACCAAAAACAAAAATAATAAGAAGATAATTTTTGTCTAGTACATCTTCTAGTTCTAATAATATCTATAAATAAATACATTATAAACATTACAAGTTGGGAGGCAAAAAATGTGCGTATGACAAAAGTTGCTTGTCCCACACCCGCCAACCATACTGTATCAAATTTATAATTTGATTTTATTAAGATAACTCCGCTTTTTACCTAGGAACCAAATTATTTTTAGTAGAAAATTATATATCATATTCGTGGCCATAACTCCACAACGTGGTGTGAACGCTTGACAAAATAGTTGCTGTGACAACCTTAGATCCTCCAAACCTCAAGTTTAGGCTATATATACAAAAACTCTGAGGCCATATTATAATACAAATAGATAAAGGAGTTTGGGAAAGATGGAGCAGAAGGAAAACCATGCCAGAAGGAAAAAGGGAGGGCTTATAACAATGCCCTTCATCTTTGGTAAGCCTCAAATTATATTAAAATTTTCCCTCCATTCACAACCTTCTTAGCCAACAAAGGTTGTTCTTGTTGGTAAGAAACAAAATCATATCTTTTAAAGGCACGAGTTTGAATCTTAGCTATAACGTGACAATCACATTACTAAGTAATTTGGTAGTATTTTTTCGAGTCTTGAGGTTTGGTCAAATTCTATAGTGTGATTATGAGATTCTGCTACCTAGCTCCTCGAACCACAAGACTAAGTAAATGGCTTTGGATCTGACATGTAAACTTTGGATTGATTTGTTTTGGTGCAGCTAATGAGATTTGTGAGAAGCTGGCCGTAGTGGGATTCAATACAAACATGATTAGCTACTTGACTACACAGCTTCATATGCCATTAACCAAAGCCGCTAACACTCTCACTAACTTCAGTGGAACTGCAAGCTTGACACCTTTGCTTGGTGCTTTCATTGCTGATTCTTTCGCCGGAAAGTTCTGGACTGTTACTGCTGCTTCCATCATATATCAGATAGTAAACACCTTTTACTAACTTTCTTTTGTGTTCAAATTAGTGTACTATGCATACTCAGATTTTAAACTTCTTGGTGTTGCAGTAAAACTTAATAGAGGCTCTTCCATATTGGGAAAAGAAACATTCACATATCATATTTGCTTAGTTGTTAACTTTTTTCACGTGAGGATATCTGCAGAGGTGTTAGGACATGGAAAAAGGCCACACTGGTAACAAGTAATTATAATTAACGGATGCTTAGATGGAATAAAAACATGAAAGTGGGAAATGTTTTAAGTCTGATTGTGTTTGATGAAAGATCATGTCATTATTTTCTTTGTCCATTTTATAAAGACACATGATTAGAATGGAACCTTTTCCTAACTAGTCACCGTTTGTGTAAACTAATCAGGGAATGATTAGTTTGACCCTCTCAGCGGTGCTTCCACAGTTTAGGCCACCTCCTTGCAGAGGTGAAGAGGTATGCCAACAAGCGAGCGGGGGACAGCTGGCAGTTCTCTATGTCTCACTCCTTCTTGGGGCTCTCGGGTCGGGCGGTATCCGACCCTGCATCGTCGCATTCGGGGCGGACCAGTTCGACGAGTCGGATCCCAAACAGACAACAAGGACATGGACTTACTTCAACTGGTATTATTTTGTGATGGGTGCAGCGATTCTTGTCGCTGTCACTGTTTTGGTTTACATTCAAGATAACATTGGATGGGGATTGGGCCTCGGGATCCCCACCGTCGCAATGTTCATCTCAATTATTGCATTCATTGTCGGGTACCCGCTTTACCGGAACTTGAACCCGGCTGGGAGCCCGTTTACCCGATTGGTTCAAGTGGGTGTGGCGGCAATTCGGAAGAGAAAGGTGGCAAATGTGTCAGAAGCTAGTTTACTGTACCAAAATGATGAACTAGACGCGTCTATTTCGTTGGGAGGGAAGCTTCTCCATAGTGGACAAATGAAGTAAGTGCCTCAAATATATCTTCTTTTAAAAAATAAAAGAATTATTGTTAATCATGTATCCACTTGCCTTTTTTTTTAAGCTTTCTGAAAAAATATAACTACTAAACTTTTACTAGATTTTCTGGTTGAATCAGTGGTCAGGAAGTGATGGACCACGTTCTTTTCTTCGTGGGGTCATAAAATGTTCTGGAAAAAAGTTTCATCATGCTGATTTACCCATCATTTAAATTTATAAAGAAGATAAAATAAAAGAACGTGAAAAATTAATAGAATATAAAAAAAATACAAATTATATGTATTTTTCAAGAAAAGATTTATACCTCGTGTCCTAATAATTTTGAATTTGAAAAGAGTTAAAACTTTTGGTGTGACACGTACAATCTTAATCCCTTGGTTCAATGTTTTCAAATAAAGTTAAAACTATTAATATATAGTTTCATGTATAGGTCTGTCTGTTGAATGTTAAAAGTCTCATACAAAATTTTATAAGATTAAAATAGATTTTAATATTTACTTCTTAATTGATGTTATGTTTTAAAATACCAAATACATGTTTAAGTCTTCTTTTTTAGATGACCATTTTGTGTGCTGATGAACGTATTTTGTTATCATTCAACATGAGAGAGAGATCCATTTCATATTAGGCAGATAACCACAAACTACACAATCCTTCATGTCACTCTAAATTTATCATGTGCAAAGAAAAAAAAAACAGGGATGTCTTGTCCGTACATTAAATCAATTATATGGTTGTTTTTGGTTTTCTTCGCGACCACAATGTTCGTTTGATATATATCTTTAGCAATTCGACTTTGGAAAAGATGCCTTTCTAGTCCCACCGAGTACCAAATAATGTCCAGAGTAATGATAACCTTAGTTTTAGGTCCATAGAATATCTATCCTTTTGGTTTGCGAATTATAATGTACTTTAGTAATGAATGACCAATATTACTTCTCATTAAAATTGTGATTACTATACTTTTTTATATAGTAAATACAACATTAAAAGGGGTAAATGTTGCAAAATAAAAAATAAATATATGCAAACACAAATCCTTCAATAAAGCATAAGTTCGTGCGGGCTCATCTTCAAAGAAATTATTAGTGTCACTAATTTCTCTGTCTGTGTCAACAAATTCAACGACATTAAAACAGTTGATTAAAGAAATTACGAGTGTCATTAATTTTTGTGTCTCTGTGTCATCAAAAACATAAGTTTAGCTAACAACACTTTCCTTATTATGGGGCACATTTTAGAAAAAACAAAAAAAAAATGTTGGTGCTTTATTTTATGTTTTATAATTTTCTACGACTTTATATTTATTCATTGTCATTAAATGTTAGGAGTATATGTATTTTATATTAAAGAATAGTGAGAAGAATTTTTTAAAAGTTAATAATTTTGAATAGTTTGGTATATTGATAATATTTTTAAAAAGCCGTATTAACATTGCTTTCATTATTTTGTATGATTATATAAGAAGTGTGTCAGGATTAGGTTTGATGAAAATAATGAGATTTTTGGCATTTCTTACTAAATAAAGTTTTCCATGTTGAAAATTGATACAGATTTTTGGACAAGGCAGCAATTGTGACAGAAGAAGATGACAGCAAAACACCCAATTTATGGAGGCTAAGCACAGTGCACAGAGTGGAAGAATTGAAATCCATAATCAGAATGGGACCGATATGGGCCTCAGGCATTCTTCTCATCACAGCCTATGCTCAACAAAACACGTTCTCTCTGCAACAAGCCAAAACCATGAACAGACACCTAACCAAAAGCTTTCAAATTCCAGCAGGCTCCATGTCCGTCTTCACAATTCTCACCATGCTCATCACCACTGCATTCTATGACCGAGTCTTCATCAAAGTTGCCCGAAGATTCACTGGGTTGGACCGTGGCATAAGCTTCCTTCACAGAATGGGAATTGGGTTTGTGATCTCAACCTTGGCTACGTTGGTGGCTGGTTTTGTTGAAATAAAGAGAAAGAAAGCAGCTTTGGCATATGGACTTTATGACCACCCACATAGCACAATCCCAATCTCTGTGTTTTGGCTTGTGCCACAGTACAGTCTTCATGGAATGGCTGAGGCATTTATGTCGATTGGGCACTTGGAGTTTTTCTATGACCAGGCTCCAGAGAGCATGAGGAGCACTGCAATGGCACTATTTTGGACTGCGATTTCTGCTGGGAACTATGTGAGTACCCTTTTGGTTACTTTGGTCCACAAGTTCAGTGCTGGACCTAATGGCTCCAATTGGCTCCCTGATAACCTCAACAAGGGAAAATTAGAGTACTTTTACTGGATCATCACATTACTGCAGTTTTTCAATCTTATTTACTACTTGGTTTGTGCCAAATTGTACACTTACAAACCAATTCAGGTTCATGACAAAGGGAATGGCAGTTCCGATGGGAATCAAATTGAACTCACCACCCCTGTCTCAGTGTGATGTTGTAGGACTAGGAGCCTCTTACCCTTTCAATGACTATGATTGGACACTAGGAGACCCATGTGCTGTATATAAATAATAAATAATAATTATTATTGCTAAACAGTTATGGGAAAAATGCCTCCTATATCTTTTAACATGGTTGACTGAAATCCCATAAACTCATAAACCTCTTTAAACTTAGGAAAAGTCACATTCTTATCACGGAGGAAAAATAGAAAAAAAATGAACAAGACAACATATTAGCTCATCTACTGTTGTGCATTTACGCTTAGACTGTCATTTACTCCCGTGCAACAAAAACACAAGATACATGGTAAGCTAATAACATAATTAAAATATTTGTATAATACTAATGCAACAATACATTCTAATATATGCCATGTAATTCAATAAAACACTTGTCTGCGCACAAAGCCTACACAACCATTCCATTCGCACAGACCAACTTACACAAAGCCAAATGGAACATTACGCTATACACAAAGCTTAACAATCATATCATTCACACAAAATTGATTTGCGCAGACCCAAATACCACAGTCTGCTACGCATAGAGCCTAATTAATCAATCATACTACTCACACAAACCTACCATGTCAATTTCATATGTACATTACAATTACCCACCACCTTTATTTTTGGCATCACCTCATACTTCACTCAAATGCCCAACTCTATTGTTCCTCCAACAATAATAACACTTTAATAGATTATTCAAACATTTGAAAGTCTCCCCAACTAGGCTTATGTAATGTCCCAAATTCTAAAATCGGTATAGAAAGTAGCATGGTGGCAATTTTGTATTTAATTACAAAGACTTTCTATGCCAGTTAGACTTAGAACTTATATAAAAAGTAGGAATATTCTATTATTTTAAATTCAAAATGCAGAAACTATGTCGCTCTTTGTTTGTGTCTAGATATGTGTCAAGTTTCATTGTGTTCAACGGAGCTCATCGTTCATCATCATCATCGAAGATGTCTAGATCTGCATAGAAGGTGTCGTCGCTTGTGTGGAAGTGTTGTCTTCTCCGAAAAGGGTCTCTGTTGCGCTGGTGATTTGGTGAGGTCACTTTTTGCAATGACGCACAATGCGATCTAGTTTCTGCGTGGTTGTGCGTGGAATTGTGGGGCAACATTTTTCGAGGACGCTTGCGATGTAGATCTATAAGCAATGCAATGATTTCACATTGGTGAAGCTTGTTCTTGCTCCGGTTCGTCCTACTATGGGGAGGGTTCGTAGTTGCGCGCCTTATCCGACGAGGTGTAGGGACACTAATGCAGATTTTGCTTTTTACCTCGCCTTATATGCCTCGGTTGGCCAGGAACCGAAGAATATAATGGCGCGGTGGCATTTTTACAATTCCAGGCAACTTTTATACCTTGGTTCAGCTAAAATCCGAAGCAAAAAGGGGTTATATGCTTCGGTTCAAAAAAACCGGTGCCAAAGGTTACTCATATGCTTCGGTTGCACATACCCGAAGCCAAAAATGTGGCTCTTTGACCTCGGGTGACATTGAACCGGGGCCAAATAAGACTATATGCCTCGATTATTAATTGAACCGAGACCATATACTTTAATTAGGGCACAAAACTCGCGAGCCCCTCTTCTCCTTCCCCGCGCTGCATTTCTCCTCTCTCTCTCTCTGCAAGTTGTTGCACGAAAACGAAGACGAGGACGCCTCCACCGTATGAAAACGAGAACCACCATTGGCGAGTAGTAGAAAACTCACGGCAAACGACCGCAACCAGCACATTACCCCCGCTGGAGACGCGAACAAAACCACAAAATGAAAACTTTGCGTGAGCCACCGCTGCAGGAAGAGAGACCACCACTGCTACTGTCGTGATGCCTCTACCAAGGAAGAAGAAAGGGGCAGCACGCCTCCCACTACCAGTAGTAAGCAGCAGCACCACCGTTACAACGAACGCACCGTGAAACCCCACCACTGTGATGCCGACAACCACGCAGCCATCGGAGTTGCAGCTCGACGCAAATGGAGACACTTCCATGGAGGCGAAAGAGCAACAACTCCTCGTGCTATAGGCACCACAACAGACATGCAAAGAAAACCATACTAGAACCAAGCATCGCCATGACGCGTCATCATTCCAGACGTAAAGAGAAAACAACTCTATGGCCTCGGGTGATAACCGAGGCTAAAAGACCCCCCTCTCCTTTTGGCCTCGCCCTAATATGCCTCGGATCTAAAATTAAGGCAGAATTACGAAAATAACCGGGGCCAAAAGCCCTTACTGTACTGTGGGAGAACCAATGTCGCTCCAATGGTCGTTGGTGTGCTAGTTCTAGTGAGAGAAGATGGAAGATTAAGATGATAACATGTATAATAATGTGGTCTTGCTATACCACCTATATCTATGTCAATTCTGAAACCGATATAGAAAGTCTTTTGTAATTGGCACAAAAGGGCTTTCTTGCATTAGTGAACCTTATGTTCACAATTACATTGATTTGAAAAACTAATTGTTGGTTTTAAGGAGCTAGCTGCTTCTACTGACTTTAAACTCATTTTTGAGCCATTGATTATGATTTTAATGTGGTACCTATTGTTGACATTGATACAATTGTTGTTGATTTTACAACCTGTGATGTTAATGCTAAACCTAATGCACACACTAATTTTATAATTGTGATGCTCTTAATGTTATACTTGTTTCACACACTAATTTTTACTAGGGCTGGGCAAAATAAACCAAACTGCATTGCACTACCAAAAATTGCACTGAACTAAAAAACTGTTCACATGAACTGCACTGAACTGAAAAACAATTCAGATCAACTAAACTAAAATGTTATTCTTAAAAATAAATTGGACTGAACTGCACTGCACTATAATATAAACTGAACTGAACTGTTATAAACTGAATTATTTTATGAACTGCACTACGTCAGAACTGAACTGCACTATTTTTGAACTGAATTGCACTAATTTTTAACTTAACTACACTGTTTTTGAACCGAATTGCACTGATTTTGAATAAACTTCACTATTTTTTAACTGAATTGTACTATTTTTGAACCGGATTGCATTGATTTTGAACTGAATTGCACTATTTTTAAACTTAATTACACTATTTTGAATCGATTTGCACTACGCAATAATAATCTAAAGTTTATAATTTGAAAGTGTTTAGGAAATAATACTTGAAATATGCATCATACTTCAATACACCAATTAACATTTTTATAATTTTTTTATTTATATTAAAGTTTTCCGTAACTTAAAATGTAATTAAAATATTAAAATTAATATAATAAATATAAATATCGGTATTAACTTATTTTTTATATTTTAAAATTTTATGTAATATTACTTTTTAGTTTTACGATGTTTATTATGTTGCGTCAAATTTTTTAAAAGGATTTATTTTTAAAAATTCTCAAAATTAATATTTTTTTAACATTTGTATTCATTACTATTTGTGTGAAAAATGTTCTAGAAATTTTATGAAGTTCTAAAATATATTTCGTGAAGCAACGAATTAATAACTTTTTATATTTTTTAAGAATTTTTTAAAATAAATTTTCTTTAAAAAAGTTGACGCCACATAATATACATTTTAAAACTAAAAGATAATATTACATAAGATTTTAAAATAAAAAATAGTACCATTATTTATATTTATTATACTAATTTCAATATTTAAGAATATAAATAAAAAATTATAAAAATGTTAGCTGTCACAAAATTTAATTTTTAAAATAACTTCTGTAAAATCATGACATAAAAATAACATTACATATTAAAATTCATTCAAAATAAAATAAGATCTTGAATTAATTTATAATTTTTTTTAATAAATTAATTATAAATAAAATTATGAAAGAGAAAGAATAGAACGTAAGACACAAAATACATAAGTCCAATTCTTATCCTAATACCAATATTTTATTCGAGGTATTTTGCTCTTTCAATCTACTATAGTTCAATAATTAACTTAGTTAACTTAACATAAGTTTAGTTTCTTAAAACTGAACTATTTTATAATACAGTTCAATTACTATTATGAATAGTTTAGTATATTTTAGTTTAATATAGTACAATTAACTATAGTTTAGTATAGTTTAGTAAATTATGCTCAACCCTAATTTTTACCATATCCATGCTAAACATATTGAGCTCATTGTTGATTGTTGTTACCCATTCTTGTGTTCTTAATTCAAAGTTTAAAGAAATGTTTTTCAATGGTCTTAGTGTTGTCACTGATATTCTTAGAGTTAATCATTTTACATTTTACAGGCGTGTAGTGATTATTTGAAACAATTATTGAACTTATGTTATTTTTTACATCCTGTTGATGAAGATCAAAATGAAAAAAATAATAAAAAATCTCATTGGTAAATGTGGTCAAATATAAAAGATTTGCATTTTGTACTCTTGAGTGGTATGTGTGAAGATCAAGATGAATAAGAATGAGAATGCAGACAAACTATTCATAAATTGTAGTCTTTTTATTTTGGAAAACAATATACTTTTTAATTAATTGTAATTACATTTAATTATGAAAATATAGACAGCATTACAATATAGTTTTGAAATATTTGGACAAACTTTCATTATATATTATTAGAAGTGTTTAAATTAATAGTTTCAATTTTTTTATCTTATTTTATTTCTACTATTTTAGTAGATTACTTTGACTTATATTTTAAAATAAAATTATTAATATATCATTTAAAATAGGATTATCTAAATGAATAAACAAAACTAAAAATAATATTTTAAAATTGATTTAAATTGTTGAAATTTTATATTTCCACATTTGACAAAGTGTTGCCTATTTATGGTTTATTAATGATAACAATTTTGTTGAAACATTTTTTTTTTTTTTTTTTTAGACCTTAATCAACACTTAAACATGTGTTGTCTAAAACATTCGACCATATTTTCATAAATGTAGCTTAAGTAACCCAAAAAAGTAACGTGTTAAGATGACAACAAAAATGTTGCTTTTTTCGTCATATTTTAGACAACACTTTTGTCTTTCTAATTTTGCATATTAATGATTTTAAAATTTTATGGTCTAAACGAAAAAAATTGTTGCCTATAAAATAGGTTGAAGCCATTATGCAACGATTACAAATTTATTGTCAATTTGTTGTCCAATAAACAACAATCTTTTAGTTTTAAGTTGTAGTTTCTCGCTATTGTCTAAAAGATTTTTGTTGTAATGTGTTTTTCAAAACGAAAATGATATTTAGACATAAAAAGTGGACTCATTTTTGACACAGGGCCCACTAGGTATTTAATTTTTAATTTAAAGTTTAAAAAATATGGAAAACTAAATCAACGCACATGTGGGTCAAAATTTAAAGAGGGAAAATTGCTCTCCCAAATCCAAAAGCTACACCCGATTCTTCCATCACCACAACACACTCCTTCTTCGTTTTCTACCCATGGGTTCCTTCCATTGGAGAAAAACGCAAGCTTGATAAAATAACTTCACCGTTCCAGAGAGAGAACGACCACCATCGCCACCAAAATAGTGTTCGTCGAGTGGGTTGCCTTTGCCATTTATTTATTTTTTTCTTTAAGTACTGCAACTGGTGACCAAAATAACCAATATAACTCTATACTTTTATCATCACAACTCCCCACATGGGTCATAAGTAACTTAGGAGAATGTTTTTAATGGCCACCATCTAAAGTATGTGCTACTGAATTTATAGGTAATGGAAATCATTTTGTCTTATATTATGCTCACACTGAACATTTGGTGTTCACATTATATTTTTCTTTTCTTTAAGTACCGCAATTGATGACAAAATATCCAACATAACTCCATACTTTTACCATCACAACTCCCCCACATAGTTCATAATTAGGAGACTTTTTTTCATGGACAACATGCAAAGATTGCACTATTTAATTTAGTGGCAATGGAAATCGTTTTGTCTTATATTATGTTCACATTGAACATTTGGCGGTGACATTTAATGTTTTTGTTTTTTTAGGTACTGCAATTGATGAGCATAATAACCAATATACCAATATAACTTCTCACCTTTAACATCACAACTCCCCACATAGGTAATAAGTAACTTAAGAGGCTTTTTTTCATGGTCACCATCCAAAGAAGGTGTTATTACTACAATCGAAAATGATAGGGAAAACTGAACCAACTTGGATTTTTTTTTCATGGGCACCATCTAAAGAAGGAGCTATTGAATTTAGTGGCTATAGAAATTGTTTTGTCTTATCTTATGCCTACACTGAATATTTTGGTGGTGACATTTAATTTGTTTCTCTTTAAGTACTACAACTGATGACCAAAATAACCAACATAACTTCTCACTTTTACCATCACAACTCCCCACATGGGTCATAAGTAACGTAGGAGAATTTTCTACATGACCACCATCCAAAGTAGGTGCTACTGAATTTAGTGATAATGAGAATCATTTTGTCTTATATTATGCCCACACTGAACATTCGGTGTTGACATTATATTTTTTTTTCTTTAAGTACCGCAATTGATGACAAAAATATCCAACATAACTCCCCACTTTTACCATCACAACTCCCCACATATGTCATAATTAACTTAGGAGACTTTTTTTCATGAACACCATCCAAAGAAGGTGCTAATGAATCTAATGGCAATGGAAATCGTTTTGTCTTATATTTTGTCCACACTGAATATTTAGTGGTGACATTTAATTTTTTTGTTTTTTTAAGTACTGCAACTGATGACCATAATAACCAACATAACTCCCGACTTTTACCATCACAACACCCCACATACATCATAAGTAACTCATGAGACTTTTTTTCATGGTCACCATCCAAAGAAGGTGTTATTACTGCAATCGAAAATGTTATTTAAGGCTACCAACACAAAACCTTCTCTTAGTCATTAATTTCCGCTTTTCGTATCTTCTCGTTCTACTCCATGGCAAAGGCAACCCACTCGACGAACATTGCTTTGGTGGCGATGGTGGTCGTTCTCTCTCTGGAACGGTGAAGTTATTTTATCAAGCTTGCGTTTTTCTCCGATGGAAGGAACCCATGGGTAGAAAACGAAGAAGGAGTGTGCTGTGGTGATGGAAGAATCGGGTGTAGCTTTTGGATTTGGGAGAGCAATTTTCCCTCTTTAGATTTTGACTCACACGTGCGTTGATTCAGTTTTCCATGTTTTTAAACTTTAAATTAAAAATTAAATACTATGTGGGCCCTGTGTCAAAAATGAGTCCACTTTTTGTGTCTAAATATCATTTTCGTTTTCAAAATTTAAAATCTTAGTGTTTCTTTTTCACGAAAACAAAAAAAAACAATATCATTCAGATTTTGCACCACAGCATTTATTGAAGAAAAGCTACATAATCCTGTTTTACGCGGATTCGTGTGTAAATTATTATCGCAACTAACAAAGAAAACACGTATGGTTCAGTTTCATAGGAAAAACCGATGAAGTTATGTCTCTTACTCGTAAAAATACAAGACAGAGACAAAGAAGAAACGACCAAGGAATGCATTAAAGAACCCATTAATGGCTTATAAAGTATATGAAAGCAAAGTGAGTTATAGAGAGGGTAAGAAAATTAGAGAGATTGCCGCACCAACTCTCGTCTAACTAGATACACGGAAGGCTATATAATCCCTCTTTTTCTTTTCTTATTGCAAAGTCATCAACATTTTCCTACGTGACATCACTGGATTCGTTCTGTTGCTGCTACGATTTTGATAACCAACATCTAACATAAGTTGAAAATGGATCGATCGGGGATAATAATTATAATAACTAATAAGTATGATAATTTCACATTTTGAATCTCAAATCCACGTTTCAAAGCTTATATATATATATATAACTAATTCAGGTTTTTCATGCTCTCAAACTAAACTGTCATTGTATATATAATTTCTCACAACCTTTATTATCTTTTCAACATTGCCATGTTCCTGCTTTAATCAAGTGCAACCTAGCTATAATTTGAACACTCACTAGAAGTTGATGTTGTGAATCCTTATTGTAGAAAATGTTACTGACGCATTAGAATTATGATGATGAAGTCACAGAACTGCACAGTAACAGAAAAATTTTTAGGGTTTTAAAAGGATCAATTCAAACTAATAACACTACAGGTTGGTTTAAAAGTAGTTTATTACTTCTGCAGTAACCAACCACTAATGGGTTGACGAAGGTTTTATATGTAATTTTACCTAAGAAAATGCAGAGTTGTTTTAGGTAAATGATGAGTTTTAAACTCTACTAATTTAAACCTTGTGGGTCACAAACAAACCATATATTCGCCCTATAAATAGAAAGCATCCACCCTATCCTAGATTTGAATTTGAAAGAAGTGACTAAGTTTCCCTTCTTGGAAGGAGAAGACAAAGAAGAAATACCATAAAATCATAGAGATGGGAAGATCTCCTTGCTGTGATGAAAGTGGTTTGAAGAAGGGTCCTTGGACAACCGAGGAAGATCAGAAGCTTGTTAACCACATTCAAAAATATGGTCATGCAAGCTGGAGGGCACTTCCAAAACTTGCAGGTAACTAATAATACTATAAAGATTTTTAATGCATTGATCACAGTGTCAAGAAACTCATAACAAATAGTTTCTCTTTTTCATGTTTTCTAACATAATAAACTCATAACAGGACTCAACAGGTGTGGCAAAAGTTGCAGGTTAAGGTGGACGAACTACTTGAGACCTGACATTAAAAGAGGAAAGTTTTCCAAAGAGGAAGAACAAACAATTCTTGATCTCCATGCCATCCTCGGAAACAAGTAATTTATTCACACCTCTTATGGCATTTATTAATATCAATATCTTCTTATGGATAATTTTTTGTATTTTCCATTAATTTATATAACATCATCACTGTATTGACTCCATAAATTCGCATTAGAAAAGCATTTTTTATGCATTATATGAATAATATTTGATTGTTTTGAAGTTTATGTAACTCAATTTTTGTTTTTCTCCATTCCACTAGATGGTCCGCAATAGCAAGTCACATACCTGGTAGGACAGATAATGAAATAAAGAATTTTTGGAACACTCATCTGAAGAAGAAGCTGATTCAAATGGGTTATGATCCAATGACACACCAGCCTCGAACTGATGATGTTCTCACAGGCTTGTCTCATCTCATAGCACTGGCTAACCTGAAACAACTTTTGGACAATCAGCATCAACCATGGGAACAGAACCTTGCAAGGCTTCAACAAGAGGCCATCCAATTAGCCACCCTCCAAAGCTTACAACAACACCTCCTGCACCCACAATTCACTGAGGCAGATCTTAACTCAGTTAATGGCATGACAAACAGTACCTTCATGATGAACCACGACAACGACAACGTCAATGTTTCAAATGATACCAGTGCTATGTCATATAATGGAATTGGCAGTGTCCAATTGGCTAATGATTCCACCCCTTTCTCTCACATGCCTGAGTTGAAAACACCACCTTCTTCTTCTGTTGAATTGAGTGATAAGGACATGGTTCAATTACATCAAGGAGAAAATTACCCTAATTCTCTGTGGCTTTTTTCGTGTTCTAGCACTACCCCTTCTTCTCCTTCTTCCCATGTTGTTCCACCAGTGACGTCGGAGGTTTCATTCACTAATGTGGACGATAACTGCACCGTTTGGCCAGAGATCCTGCTAGAGGACCCTTTGTTCAAAATGATTTCCTAGTTTCAGATTACTCCGTGTAATGTCACAGACTGGAATACAGTGTATAGTCATAAATTTTTTAATATCGATGTGTGTTTGTTTACATGCATATACCTTGTACTCTCTTTTATAAATTTTTATTTATTTTTTCATGAATGCATAAAATGTCTCTGGTTGCTTTGTCTTTCAGGTATAGTCTACTTTTCAGCCTAATATATAAAGAGAGAAGGAACGAAGTGATCATTCTATTCAGAACCAGAGAATAAATGAAAAATAAAATTAACTGCAATCTAATAGTTAATCTATTTCTAGACTAATTTTGCATGGTTTCTTATATTTTTATCAGGATTCAAATCTACATTCTCATATGCTAAGTTTTCTAAATGTGTCAATCATTTACTAATAACAATAAGAATGATTATTAGGAAATTCATTTTCTTTCATCTTTTGGCATCCAACAGATAAACATTCAAAGTGACGAAAGATGATTTCCAAGAAACCCAGTAGATAGAATTCTCAACTACACCAACGTCTTCCTTGGATGGTTTAACTATAAGTTGTAAAAAAGATTTTCGAGCTTATCATATTAACACTCTACCCTCTTCAATTTAATTTAATCATATATATAAATTGAAAATTATTTGAACCCTGAAAGTACAGTATTTTTCTGATTTTCTAAAATGTGCTATATAATTTTCTAGGTAAAAATTTTACAATATCGATAAAGACAAAAAAAATTAGCAGATTAAGCTAGTGGACTTTTAAGTGTAGTTAATTAAGAAATACTTACTGAAAGTAATATGTGCAACATGGGTTCAATTCAACCAATAGAAATGAAAGGTATACGGATATGTTTTCTACAGAGCAGGTAGATTATACTATTCCTTTTCTAACAAGGGAGACAAAAATTTTCTTACTAAAGACACCAAATCATACTAATCAAAGTCGTTGCCTCGTGTAATTTGTGGTGACTATCAAGAATGCCTTTGGAGATTCTACTCTAACAATCCAAATTGGACTCCAACATTAATTAATATATATTCAAAAATAAAAACATAAAAAGAATAATGTATATTTATGGTTCTTTAAAAATCTGAAAATCCTCACAATTTAGAATTGTTGTGCGTACAGAGGACCTGCTTGCACAAGTCATTCATACTGGCCTAATTGTAATGACATTCATTTGATAAGTTTATAAACAAATATAAAAGAAATCAAATAAATGATATCATATAGGAGCAATATTATTGGAGATAAGTATTGGTTCGAATATTGAATAGCACTTTATAAGGAAACAAATTTAAGGTATACATGCTCTAGTCTAAAATTAATTTGGCTGTGTAAAATTGTCATTTTCATTGTTATAATAGAAATTTACTCAAAAACCACGTTTAAAGTCAAACGGGGGAAGCATGTCATTTGTTAAAGTATCAGGACATAGGGTTAAACTATAAGTTATTTGAAAAAGATGTTAACGAACCTAATCCGACACCTTTGGTTGCTTATTAGCATAGCTATTACGTAACTTTCCACTGACTCCATATTTTTTTTCGTTTCTGTCATTAATTTATGGTTAGATTGTGGTCTAAGATTTATATAAGTTTGAACCAAGAACTAAGAAAACCATTTAAAAAATAAGTCATTTTTATTTTTACATTTAATAACTGACCATGAGCAAAAGATGCATCTGAATTTTATTTTACCGATTGTAACCGTATTGAGAAGCTTGTCCTTTTGTATTGGTATCATCGTATGTGTCGTGAAAATGTTCTCATTTAATAGGAAGAATGTTTAAAATATAAGCATCACATTTCATCTTTTAGGGCATAAGCCTTTTAATAAGGTCTTAAAGAGTCATGAAAGAGTTTCTTAATACAAATTTTATTAAATGTCACCCATATGTAAAATTTAAAAATAAGGTTTAATTTTTTCTTATTTTAATATTTAATGGAATTATTCATTTTTATTTTTAAAATTATTTTATTTCTAATTTAACCCTTATTTCACTAGTAAAAAAAATTGATAACAACTTATTATAACGATTGTAATCCACACATCGCAATAAATGAATCAGTGACAAAATTGTAAATATAATAATTATAGTTTACTAATTTGTTGTTGTTGTGAAGAATCAGAGTGTTTTGATTATTGTGAAAAGGGCTAGTTAAATAATAAGAACATAACTGTTTTTCTTTGCCAAGAGCAATTTGATCTTTCATTGGGTATGTCTACCAAAAGTGGTGAGCAATTGGATAAGGTTGGTGGCAGTAATTAGTGATTTGCTATAATATGTAGGTTGTGTTCTAGGACTCATTTTATCTTCCTTCTGAGAGTCTATTTTATATGTATTTCTTAATATACAAGAGTGCCTGATCATCATAAATTCCCAAGGTTCTTAGTTTTCAATTCAAATGTTCAGCATTTGACTAAGCAACTAACCTTTAATTATTTTAGAAAACTAATTTGCAATTGGATTAATAGAAAAAACCTTATCATATGCTTCATAAACCATGGTAATTTATAAGATTATGGTGGAGGTAATACGAATCACTTGACTGGCTAGAGGAATGTAGCATTGGGGGTGGTTGTGGTTGATTGTGCTAATCACATTATTAAGTTGTGTTTAACAATGTTAAGTCTAACAGTAGGCACAATAATTCTTGCAGATGTACTATTTCAAGAGAAAATATTAATCACACTATATGGTAATAACAACGCATCTACTAGTTTTGTGAAAAAATTGGGAGACAACATGTTCAGACCTAGGTTTTGGTACCTAACTTGTTAAACCAAATGCTAATTCGATCTAGTTTCATATTATACATTTTTATATCAATTTTTAACTTAAAATTTACACTCTCATAAAGATGAAAGCTTTAAACTATACTTTTAAATTTGATTAGTGGTTTATATTAGCTAGTAATAGGAAAGAACTAGAATACTACCATTTTTACTAGTCCATATTTCTATTACCTTCTCCTATCATTGTACTAAGGACTTTCACTATTCTTATACTTTCCAATTAGAGGTGTCAATATGGTCCAACCCACAGATCTTGGCCCTAGCTCATGTGGGCTAGGACCAAAAAAGCCCACATTAAAAAAAAAGCCTCCATCAACGAAGCCTACAGGGTAAAAAATCATACAAAAGTCCTGTAGGTCATGACCAATCCATGAGCTTTCATCTTAAACATGAAAAATATATTATTTTTTAAAATGTATTATTATTTGTGGGATAGACCAAACGAACCAAACAAGCACAACGACTTGAATAGGTTGGACGATCCGGGAAGGCCTGACGACCCAGACGAGCACGACAATCCGGACGGGCACGACTACCCGGATGGGCTCGACGACCCGGACGGGCTTGATGACCTAGACAATCCAAACGATCCGGACGGGCCCGACGAATTGGACGTGCCCGACCACTCGGATGGGCCCGACGACTCAGACAGACCCGACGACCCAAATGGGACCAACGACCAGGATGGGTTTAACGACCCAGACAGGCTAGATGATTCAAACGTGCCCGAAGACCCGGACGGTAACGACAACCTAGATGGACCAAACGACCCAGATGGTCCAGACGACTCGAACGGTCCCAACAACAAGGATGGGCTCGCTTGGATCGTCATGCCCGTTTGGGTCGTCGTGCCCATCTGAATCATCGGGCTCGTTCGGTTTGTTTGGTCTATTCGGGTTTTCGCGCTCATCCATGTCGTTGGGCCTGTCGGGGTCGTCGAGGTCTTTTGGATCGTTGGGCTTGTCCAAGTCATCGTGCTTGTCCGGGTCGTTAGGCCTGTCCAGGTCGTCAAGCTTGTCGGTGTCATTAGGCACATCTAGGTCTTCAAACTCGTCCAGTTTTTTAGGCTGATTTAGGTCTTTGGGCCTTAGGGCCCGTTCGGGTCATTGAGCCCGTTTGGGACTTCGGACTTGTCTGGGTGATTGGACATGTTTGGCTTGTCGGGCCGGTTTGGGTCTTCAGACCCGTTTGACTTGCTCGACTTGATCTTTGACTCTAGCTTAATGTAGTATTATTTGGGGGACCAAACCCACCTTAGCCCTAGGCCTAACCCACTAGAGAGGGGGCTATGGGGGCTGGGGCTTTTTTTTATACCCTCTCATTTGGGACCTCCCCTAAAAGGGAGCTTTATGAAGAGTGGGCCAGGGCTGGCCCATGAGATAAAAACCAAATTGACACCTCTATCTCTAATGCACATCGATACAAGTCCTAATTAATACAAATGTTTTGAAATGAGATATTAATTTCTTTAATTCTTAGGATTTTTAATTGTTTAGCAACATATAATATAACTAGATAATGAACATAGGACTACTTCTTTGGCCTCCAAAGAGAGTACGGAACCTACCACCACTACTACCCTCACATGAGACAAATAAAGGAAGGTAAATAAAACACAACACTTAGCCTCATATCACTCACTTATGTTTCTTTCAACATCCACCTCTCCCTTTTTGTAAGTATTGGAATAGATAGTTTAACTAAGAAGGGGAGGGAGGGGTTGAAAGTATTGCAAAAACGTACACTTTTAACTGATTAAAACAAAAAACAATAGATTAATTTGTTCATGCAATATGATTCAACAGATTAAAATATAAAATCAATTAGCTGATATTCTTGAAAATTATGCAGAAACATGAAATGCACAAAACTCACCTAAACAACATATTTTCTCAACCAAGATATGTTCCAATCAATATATCCAACTTAGTTATATTACTATATAATGATAAAACACATGCATAGCTTACAAAGATTAGTTTTATTGATTTTCTTGAGATTTAGATGATGAACAAGACAAGGGAAAGAGGATCACACAATGATTTTTAAACTGATTCACTCAATAACTAAGCTACATCTAGTTTATCAAGACAACGTGAGTTTGATCATGCACTGTAAAAAGTTTTACATATTCCTCTAAGATTGCACTTTTGAATGAAACAAAACCAACAAAATTGTAATTTTGTAATTTTTTATTTTATTTGTTTTATAATTTTATTGTTTTATAATTTTGTAATTTTGTAATTTTACGTTTTAATTTTGGAATTTTGGATTTTATAATTTGTAATTATCTTAATTTTATAATAGAATCTTATATATTTATAATTTTATAGATTCTATTTTATAATTTCATGTTTTATAATTTTTAATTATCTACTTTATAATTTATAATTTTTTTCTTTTGTATATATTTTTAGTTATTTTTGAGAATAATTTTCGTTAAATACAATAAATTTTAAAGAGATCTTATATTATTATTAAAAAAATTATATGATGAAATTTAAGCGGGCAATATATAACATTATATAATTAAAGAAAAACCTGACAACATAAACTAAATTGAAAAAATTTAATATTATTGCTCTTAAACACAGAAATTTAATAGAAATTAAATTAAAAATTTTCAAATTTATTTGAGACTCAACATATAATTAAACTAATTTAAAATATATTTATGTTAAATATAAAAAGGTAAGAGTTTATATGTATCAAACAAATCGTTATAGCGAAAAAATATACTAAAAATATTAAAAAGGAAAAACCTATTTTTTAATTTGATAGATTATATATATATATATATATATATATATATATATATATATATATATATATATATATATATATATATATATAAATGAAAGAAGTTGTTAAAAAGAGTTATTTCTTTTTGAAGGAGTGTCCACTCTAGGTAAAAAGAGGTGAATAGAAAGAAAAATTATCTTTCGATAATTTTTTTTTACAAACTTAATAAAGTAATTAAATAATATTTTTTTATCTAGGAAAGTTTCTCAAAACTTTAAAAAAATTTGTCAACCTATAATAGCTGGAATATAAATTGGTGCACTCACATACAGTAGAAATTGGTGGACTCTCATTAAAATTTTTGTTCCGACGTTCCGTCCCTCCCAAATTCTTCACATATATGTTAGCTTTTGAGATAATATTTAGAGAGGACCATTTTTTCTTCAAACCACATTTAGCAACGACAACCGTCATGTCTCAACCACCGCAGAGAAAGCCATGTTCTACGGCGGCGGCGGGGAAAGTTGACGATTGGAGATGCTTCAAAGAGTTAGGGTTGCTGGATGAGGCAGTCACGCAGAAGAAGGACCGTGAAGCGCTTACGGAGAAGATCTCCGCTCTCCAAAGAGAGGCACGTTGATTATGCAATTAAACGATTCTCTTTCCTTTCTTATGTAACAATTCTTCTTTAAATTATTCTTATTTAAACTAGGACTTGCTTGGATTATAGTTATACCTGTTTTTAAGAGCTTCTCTGCTGGAAATCACTTGTTATCACTGATGTTTGTTAATCGAATACCTATTTTGTTGCTTTCGTTTTTTTTTTATAGCTTGTTGACTACCAGTACAATATGGGCCTCCTCTTGATCGAGAACAAAAAATGGAGTTCAAAGTATGATCAACTGAGGCAAGAACTAGCTGAAACCGAGGAGATTCTCAAACGGCAACAGTCAGGACATTTAATTGCATTATTTGATGCTGAGCAAAGGGAGAAATGTTTGAGGATAGCATTGAGCGTGGAGAGGAAGCGTGTGGCTGATGTATGTTTTGTTTCTATTTCAAGTGTATGATTCTCTTGAATTTGTCTGTACTTACTCACATTGCTCCATTTCTGAAGATGTTGTGTTTCTTTTACTTTGGTTAGTTTTGGAAGAGCTGATCGTAGATTAGGATTTAACTTTTTCTTTTGTCTCACCTCACCTTCCCCTTAATTTTAGGTATTGAAAATCACAATTTTATCTACTTTTATTTTCCGTCTTTTCTAATTTTTGCAAACTTTCACTTTATCTTCAGCAGATTTCTTGCTTTCAAAGAATTGTATAAGAAAGAGAGAAGACAGGAAGTTGACATTTTCTAATTATTAGTGAAAACAGAAATCACTTTCTTAAACCAGGTTTTAAATGTTTTAATGTGGTACATGTTACCTTTTCTTATTGCACTTCATGTTGTTCAATATTTCATCAGTTTATTTCAATACTTTTGCAGTGTTTTTGTTTTTTGGATTGCTGCTTGAGATATCTGTTTAGATGTTACTTCATTTTATGGTGATGTTGTGAAAATCGATCAATTGCAGCTTGAGAGAGCTCTGATGCAATGCAAGAAGACTATACACAAGTTCAGTATTCCTCACATACAAAGCTGAAGCAAATGCATTGGTTCTTGGATATGAGAAGTATTTCGTGATTGACAAGAGAATGCTTGATTCAATGGCTAAGATTTCTGAGATAAACAGAAAGAATGCAGAGGTGGATATCAAATTGCAAGAAGGGGATCCCAATATTTTCTATTAAGGCTTACATGTCAAGAAAACGAGAAATAATATCCTATGCCCTGATTCTGTCGTGGATATATTTTGTATGCCTTAAACAGTTTACGTTTTTCTTCTTCTTTTAGTGTGATTTGCAATTGCAAAGTTGTACAGTTTATTCTTCTCTGGCTTGGCCCTGTCAGATCCAATACTTCTGCATAAGTGTGCTTGGTATATAATCTCCATGCTTGAGCAGAGTAGTTGTCGAATTTCTTTCAATAAAGAGCACAAGTTAGATACACAGTAGTGGCCAATGGTATGGAAAGAAAGTTCAATCAACTATACCTGAAAACCAAGGATCAATCAAACCCAAGCCATACATGACTTGTTGAGGAAAACATTAATTGTTGGCCATGATCTGACAGTACTTTGTGATGCATATATGCATGAGTTAGGATTAGTTTACACAAGATGTAAAACTTAATTAAACTAAATGCTCAATATTTTTTTATAGAAGGAAAATTTAACCGGTTCTTCTGTTGAAATTTGTTATATTCTCTTAATGACTCTGCTTATTAAATTTCTAATAGTGAAAAACTACATATTTTTAAATATTATATTGTCTATTAAAATTAAGTTATGCAATAAATTATTAAATAATTTTGAAATCATATAAAATTTTCTATTCATTCATGATCTGAAATTAATAATAAGAATATGAAATTTAACCGTAGGGACTGATTAAGTTTCATTGTGCAAAAAGTTGACCAAGATGGAATTTGATTTTACTTTTAGATCCTAACTATATATATGAATTATACTTTGCAAGTTTGCAACAACTAAAAATATTAAAATCTTGAGTTTCTTTTGCTTACACAATGTGATGCCAAAGCCCACTTTTTGGATAAAGTGGAAAGGTCAAAACCAGAAGAACATGAGAGACCAATATTTTTTTACGCACATAGCACGATTTCCCTTTATTTTCACTCACATAAAACACTGCACATAAATTATACACAAGTAGCACAGTTTGTGTTTGACTTTGGAAATTCAGTCCCAAGAACCCGAATTCCATCAGTCATGTTGCATTTTTTTTTTAATTCCCATCAGAATTCGGTTCCAGATATGAATTCTAAACTGTTTTTTTAAATGAATTAGAATTAGAATTTTTGAAATTCTTTTAAAAAATAGTTTTAGGTGTTATTATTTTATTTTCGTTTTTTCAAAAAATGATTGAATTAGAGGTTAAAAAAAATTTTAAAAAAAATTTAGAATTGTTTTTAGTTATTTTAGGTGTTTTTTAGAAAAATAAAAAAATAAATGTTATTTATTTTCTTTTTGAATTTGTTGACTTAAAAATAGATACAATATTGTGTATTAAGTTATTTTATGTGTAATTTGAAAATATAAAAGTTAATTTTATTTTTTTTAATTTGTTGAGTAAATTTTTTTATAATAGTGATTTTGGAAAAAGAAAATTATGAACTATAATAGAGGTAACAAAAGTAAAAACAATTAAAATATAATATTTGAGGTGGTGTTGTATTATTTATTTTTTTATGTTTATTGAATATTTAAAATTAAAAAAGTAAGTGGAAGTAGGAACTTATTTTTTATTTATATTTTTGTATTTTGATTTCTTTATAAGAATTTATGATAAAGTGTTTATTTTTTTACATAAATAAATAATGTAAAATTTATAAAGTATAATTGAACATAAAATATATTTATTTAATGAAAATAATAAATTTGTTCAGTCCCATTATTAGAAAATAATTTGTTCGTATAATTATATTTGTAGCGTACACTAACGGAGCCACGCTACAAGTTATTTTAGGTGTAATTTGAAAATATAAAAGTCAATTTAATTTAAAATTTTCTTTCATAATTTGTGTAGTATTAATTATTTTTCATAGATGTTTATAAATATTGAAATTATAGTTTTCTTTTAATTTTGGGTAATTTTTAAAAATTGTATATTATAAACATTTCAAATTTTTAAAAATAATTTAAAAATGAAGGAAATAACTAAAATAATTTAAAAATGAAGGAAATAACTAAAATAATTTAAAACCATTTCATTATTGTATTTAAATAATTTTGTTATTTGTTTTTGGTTTGTGTAAAATAATTAATATAAGACCCACTTTATTTTCTGTCCTTATTTTTAAAGGTCCATTCTAATTAGTTGGGCCTAAAGGCTAGTCCATAGGGTGTCAAAGCCCCTAAAGCAGCCAAGGTCCTTCATTCTGCACTCACTTGCCAAAATCAATGCTTTCACCCTTACCTTTCCTCTTCATAGAAACTCTGCTAGGGCTTAGTACCACCATGGTGAAGCTAGTTCGAACTCATTCCTTCTTCACGTAAGTTATCCCTCATCTCATACTTCCATTTTTTTCTAGCATTGTTGTCTTAGTTCCAACAAGGGTCCCTCTTGGTAACCTTTTGTTTTCCTCTATTCTACCATTTTTTCCAGCTTAGTAAGTTGTTCCCAGAGTTGTGGTGCTTATTGTTTGGGTATACGAGTCTTTTGGCTAGCTCTTTCTAGGTAAGGGAAGCTAGGATTTTTTTATGCTTTTATAAATAATGTGCCTGTTTTGGTTCTGTTGGGTGCTCTTGATGATTTGATGTGCTTTTGATGGTGTGAAAATAATTTGTGTATTGTTTATGAATGGACTTTTGGCTTTGCATGCCTGAGAGCAGGTGAGATCTGATATGCTTACCTAAGCGAGCTGTTTCTCGCCCAAACGGGAAACTCTCCCCTAAGCGAGCATGGCAGTAACTCGCCCCCTTTAGTTTCGAGTGCTCGCCTGAGCGAAGGCCTCTCGCTTGAGCGAGATGGGCTAGCTTGAGCGAGAACTCGAAGTACTCTCTGTTTTCAATCTCGCTTAAGCGAAAGCTTTTCGCTTGAGCGAGACACCCCTGTCACCTGAGCGGGAGCTCCTTAGCTTGAGCGAGAGCTCCTTAGCTTGAGCGAGATTGACAACACAATTGTTTAAATGTTTGTATGCTCCCATGATTGATTTGTTCACCCTTATAAAGCGTGAAATATGATGCCAACGTTTTATACAACGTGCTTGTGTTTTCTTAAATTTTTGTTGTTTGGGATTTTGTGTTTTTACATGTTGAAACCAGTGAAAATCTTTCAGTTTAGCTTAAGCGAGAGATTTTAGCTTAAGCGTGATCACTCTAGCTTAAGCGAGAGTTTCTAGCTTAAGCGAGATCAGTCTAGCTTAAGCGAGATCAGTCTAGCTTAAGCGAGAATTTCTAGCTTAAGCGAGATCAGTCTAGCTTAAGCAAGAATTTATAGCTTAAGCGAGACCAGTCTAGCTTAATGAGATCAGTCTAGCTTAGGCGAAAATTGCTGCAGAATTTTAATTCCTTACTTTAACTTGAACTTGTGGATTGATTCAATTACTTTTAAAAGTATGAATTGGGTGAATGGGTATGAGTAGAATTGTTTATGGTCTGTGATTGATAAGTTTAACATGACCTTGGCATGTGACTTGTATGAGATGGTTGGTAATCAAAGTGGCACGGTGTCGGTATGAATTACACTTCTATATTCATGGATTGGGAAGGATGATTTGGAATGGATTCAACATGGAACATGTTTGAGGATTGATTATAAATGTTGGCATGAGATTTATAAGCATGATAAATATTACATGATTGTTTGAATATGATTGTTATGTTGTCAGTACGTAATTCCGTGAGCCTCTAAGTGAGACCTCATGGTGGTGCTTCAATGGTCGGGACGTAATTCCATGACCCCTGTTAGTGGGAGTTCATGGTGGTGCCCCATCTATATAATTTGGTAAGGATTCAAGGTAAGGTTGCATCTTGACACTCTAAAGAGTCAGGTAGTCTCACTTAGAACGGACTGACTCTTGTGGTGGGAGTAGCAGGAGGCCTGAAACTCATTATATGTGAGCAAGGCTACAAGAAGACTACTTCTAATCATTGTGTCTTTATTAAAATTTTTTTTTATGATGACCTTATTATCTTGTTATTATATGTTGATGACATGCTTATTGTTGGGAAAGATGTTTCCAAAATTAACAGGTTGAAGAAGCAATTGGGCAAGTCATTTGCTATGAAGGACTTAGGAGCTGCTAAACAGATTCTTGAAATAATAATCATTAGAGACAGAAAAGAAAAAAAAGCTTTAGCTATCACATGAACATTATATTAAAAGGGTGTTGTAGAGATTCCAAATGGAAAATGTGAAAGTCGTAAGCACTCCTCTTGCTACTCATTATAAACTAAGTGTAATAGAGTCCTTCAAATGAAGTTGAGAAGGCATATATAAGCAGAGTTACTTATGTGTCTGCGGTGAGCAGTTTAATGTATGTGTGTGCACGAGACCAGATATTGCACATGTTGTTGGTATAGTCAATCGGTTTTGTCAAACCCAGGTAGAGAGCATTGGAATGTTGTGAAATGGATTTTGAGATATCTTCATGGTATTATTGATATGAAGCTTTGTTTTGGAGGTGATAAGCCTAATTTGGTGCGATACTCAGATTTAAATATGGTTGGAGACATTGATTCCAAGAAGTCAACCTCGAGCTATTTGATTAATTTTGCAGGGGGCTATGACTTGACAATCAAGACCGCAAAGGTGTGTAGCATTGTCTACTATAAAGGCAGAGTTCATTGCCATTACTGAAGCATGCAAGGAATTGCTATGGTTGAAGAAATTCTTGCAGGAGCTTAGTTTTATGTAAGATAACTATCCATTATTTGTTGATAGTCAAAGTGCTATCCATCTTGGTAAGAATCCAACTTTCCATTCTAGATCCGAACATATTGATGTGAGTACGTGATGCTTTGGATGCTAAGTTGTTGGCGTTGGAAAAAGTTCATACAGATGATAATGGTGCTGATATGATGACTAAAGCGTTGCCAAGAGGGACGTTTAAAGTTTTTTGTGAGATCGTCGATTTAGCAGTTATCTTCACATAGTTGTGAGGGGGGATTTGTTGGGTATTGGGCTCCTTTCCTGTGAGGAGAAAATGCCCAAAACTTGAGAAGTCCATGTCTCACCTAACCTAGTGGAGAGGGGCTGCAAAATAAGAAGAGAGACAAAACAATAGAGTTGATCATAGTGAAGCTATTTTTTTGGTTTGGACGACTTGTGATTTTTACCCTTGATTTGAGAAGTTTTTCACATTAAAATTTTGATATATTTACTTGTGATTGTGGTGATTTATTATTGCTGCTCTTTGCTATTTGATAGTTGTTCCTCATATGTTTTTGCAAGTTAAGAGAAATTATATTCACTACTTTATCTAGTATATTATTTGTGTTGTTGTTTTTCCTTCGGTTAGTTAGTAGTTATTACTAAATAACTTGTTTTTGTGGGACAATATGTGTACACCTTGAACTGCAAAATGGTCATGTTCTATTACATGGGAAATCTAGTACCTTAATTTAATTATTCGTGAATCACATTGTTTAACGTAGTGTGCCTGCCTAGGGAAATTAAAGCACATAGTTTTTTCTCGTTGATTGAATGGTGGTAGACAGACGCAAAACACAGAAAGCTTCAATTCCACGTTATCACGAGTAACACCATCTCTGTTGTCAACCCTTTCTGAACTCTCTCCTATCCCAAGAATGGTGGCACTACGTGGTGTTTTAACCTCTCTGCAATTCTAATGCCACTGTTCGATACATTCTCTGGACCACCGATTCACATAGAAATTCTCAAACCTTCTTAAAACTTTTGTTCCTGATATCCACGACTATTATTTACTTAATGTTTTTTCCATTTTTATAAATATGGTATTTGTTTTCCTGTTAGGCACTCAAAAAAAAAATATTCCATTAATTTTAAAGAATTAGATGCTAATAATTCAGTATTAAATAATGACAAAAATAAATTTTAGAATTGATAGAACCAAATTTAATGATTTCTTTTTTGCTAGACCAACAGAGAACACATATAAAGACTACAAAATATACATCTATCGATGCTTGGAGTGGGGATTCATTGAAGTTGTAATTATTGGGATTGAGAAATAGTTTTAGTTCCCAAGCATTTGAAATATTTGAACGTTCAACAAGGACTAGTTGTTGCACGATAGCTTCTAAAAGTTGCCCTTGAATTTTATAGGTATATGAATAATTTAAATTTGATCACATGGATTTAGTTCGTTGTATTAAGGAATTGTTGGTTAATTTTGACTTGGGTTTTCCTTCACTTCCTATAAATGAAAACTTACCCTTTGGAACTGATTTCTCTTTTACGCAATTTTATTTTAAGGTAAAGCTTTACCTTCCGAAAGGAATAGCATTACTTATACAAGTTATATCAGAGACTGTGATGGTGCTAATCAAGAACACTGCAGCTTGTGTTGTGTTTGTATTTCTTTGTGCTGCCTGGTTCTCCACTGCACGGTTGAACCCTAAAGGTATTTCTTTCATTTGATGTATATATGTTTCTATTATTATTTATGTGACAAATTTCTTCCATTACAACAAAAATCGTTTTAGACAACAACACAAAATTATAAGTTAAATCACAAAAATCGTAAACTAAAGTTTAGACAACAATTTTTTAAGTGTAGTCTAGGTGAGTATAGTTAATAGGTCACATTTTTCAGTACGACAACAAATTTTAAATCGTTGCTTAAAATTTTCATAAAAGACAACGGTTTTGATGTATATATTTTTCAAAACTTCACATTTTCAACGTTATGAGCTCTTGGCATTTTCAATCTAAAATCAAATGGAGGGAAAAAATTCAAATTTTTGCGTTTTTGGAACTAAGTTTTGCATTTTCAACCAAAAAAGGAGGAAGAAAATATTTCTAATCTAAAAGCTTTAATTTTTAGTGTATTTTAGACCACATTTTTGTGGATTAGCCCACACTTTTTACAAGCACTTTATATAAATGTTGCTTAAGATAATTTTTAAGTCACGTATACAAAAATGTTGTCTTTACTATGTTTAGACCACATTTTTATACATGTTATACATGTGGTGTCATTTAGTGTTATCTAAAGTCATTTTTTTGTTGTGTTCACAATGATTTCTAAAGTAAAATTGAAGGAAAATGAAATTGATTTCTTGATATAATTAATGTATTTATAAATAAGTCAATTTTATTTTATTCTATTTTTTTATAAAATATTTTAAGACAAATAATCGTATGGTAAATATTGGCATATTCCAAGTTTAGTAATGAAACAAATTGAAGTAAAGTAAAGGAAAGTAAAATTAATTTCCTGAGTTGTGATTAATTTATTTATAAATATGTTAAATTTCATTCTATTATTTTTATGTTCTTTTAGTAAAATGTTTTAGGATAAATAGTCTTACAAGTATTGAGATATTTAGTTTTCACTACAATAAAAGAAAACTACAACTTTTATACGATAACTTTAAATGGTATTTTTGTTTGAACTTCATTTCATATAGAATGGTTAGTTTCGTTTAATATACACATATGATAATTAATAAAAACTAAATTATGTTCTATTAACTTAATCACTAAAAGTTCATATAAAATTGATAAAACTAAAATTTTAGTAGTAAATTTGTAATTGTTTTCTTATTATATTAAAAGTGAAATATGTTTATTGTACTCAATCAATTGTTGATAAAAAAAATTTACTTAGAAGCTAAAAAAAATCCTTTAATTATCATTTAACTTCTTTAACTTTTTATTTTTAATTTACACAAATTAATTTTAATTTATGCCAAAGTCAAATTTTCTTTTTATAAAGATTCTTATTGAGAAGCTCCTTCCACCAAGTCCTTAATTACTTTCTATAGATGATGAAATTAACATTGTTGGGAGAAATGTATTGACCACAAAATGGTGGAAAATGCAGGTGTTGCAGTTGATGAAATTCCGGATATAAAGGTAAATGAATATACATTTGAAATATGGGATGATATATTTCAAGGGAATGTTTGATAGCGTTTGAACCAAACTATTTAAGTCTATATATGATTGTAGATTTTTTTCTTCAACAAAGAATAATATTTAAATTTATAATAGACTTGGAGTATTCTAACATTTACACAGAAATATGATAGTAGATTATTTTTCTTTCCAAAAAAAATATTATGTTAAGTATTTTTGTAGCTAAACGATTTTTTTATAAATAATTTTAGAAAATCATAAGAATATCAGAATTTCATCTTCATGGTAATGATCAACAATTGATGTCTCGGGAGAGGAAATGTGTGAATACAGAAGCAAAACAGAGAATAGGGAAAAAAAAGGCAATGAGAAGCTGCGAGAAGAAAAAC
>Ga0214542_1002456_pt1 | contig 38310 bp, 15 predicted proteins | sample CNSS1metaG_FD_160096 | JGI IMG/M metagenome (GOLD analysis project Ga0214542, IMG submission 160096) | Root nodule microbial communities from cowpea collected in UCLA plant growth center, Los Angeles, California, USA - CNSS1 | ecosystem: Host-associated > Plants > Roots > Nodule | place: USA...
CCACCCTTTAAATCCATGCTAGCATTCAATTCTAACTTATGAATAAGGCATGCTCAAACAAATATAAAGCAACAACACTATAACAAATTAAGCACATGTCCTATGCACCAATGCAAATTTATATTGACACACATGCATTCACCAATAAATCAATTCTCAACGTGTGACTAACCCAAAGGAACATTCAATTTCATAGAGACTTACAACATAACCCAATCATGCTTCATTAGAAGTTACTTGGAATTATCAAGAGATTATTCATGAATTTTAAAGACTTCAAAATCAACAATCGTGCATAACACATATCTCTCGCTAATAATCTCAAAATAAAATCTCCACCATTCAAAGTGAAGAACTACATGTTATGGACCACCTGTCAAAATTTCACCTAAATCGGACGGTTAACGAAATGGGAAATGTAGTTTTACGAAAACTCGCAAACTAGAAAAATGGTGGCGCCTAACGCCCAGAAATCAGGAAGGTGGCGCCTGGGGGTTTCAAAACCAGCGCCAGGCGGTTCCTGTTCCGCGAAAATACGAAAAACAACATTTTTCGTGAATCAGAGCACCACTCGCATCTCTGGTATGGCGCATGGCGCTAACCAACGTGCCGCCAAGTGGTTCCTGCTGTTCCAAGAACCCCAACATTCTTCTCTGCACTTGCAAACCTCAACCCATTCACAACAACTCCGAGTTCAACCAATTTATGACTCTATAAGATACTATTCCATCTTTTAGGATTACAATTCATCTCTAACACTTCCCATACCCAAATTCATTCACATTTTCCATTTAGATTGGTGTCGTTTTTGAAATCCCCAATTCATCAACCCTAAGATAACCTTCATGCGATTTTCATCTCAATTAAACCCGAATTCCACGAATTTCCATTGAAATACGATGTCTAATCATTCATAAAGATTAGAACACAATTTCTCCCTGATTAGAAACCTCCCAACACACAAAAAACATCCAAATCGAATGAATTCGACTCGTGTTGCTTGACGGTTGTTCATCACCGTTGGGCAGTTCATCAAAACCCAGAAAACTGGGTTGGGTAGCTTGTGTCGCCTAACAGCACAGGGTTCCGCCTCCAGGCGGTTCCTCATAGGAACCCAGAAAATCACACAACACAGATGAACGGCCTGGCAGCAGTTCATCGTCCGCTAGGCGGTTTCTGAAAAATTTCTAGAAACATGAATTTCAATGAAATTTAAAGGTGATCATACATATACATGCTATAATTCATACATTTACAAATAAAAAAAATAAATAGAACGTGATCCAAGTCTCCTAACCTGGTCTCCTTTGCTTAAATTTAAATGTGTGATAGTTCTTCTTGACCCAAAGATGGCTTCCCTTAGTGCTCCCATAGTTCAGCTCCAAACAGGCTCTTAATTCTCTCAGCACACTCTCAATTTCGCTCTCTTATCACTATGTAACAATGACAATACTGCAAACCCTTCTTCTAACCTAAAATTGGCCTTTTAATGGTGCCTTAATGCTAAGTTAATGACCAAAAACGAAAATTTGGTTTAATGATGCTTGTAATTACCATTCAAGGACCATTATAGCTGTTTTTCCAGCCTCCCTTGGCGGCCCATTCAGCTAGGATTTTCTCTAACCTTTCACATTCATGCCAAATGTAAAAATAGGCAAAAAGAAAGCTTAATTTGGTTCTACCAAGGTTTAAACCCATAACCATGCCAATGTCAACTCAATGAACAACCATTCAACCAATTCATGTTTCATGATAATTCACATAATTCTATAATTATGTTATCACTCAACATGATCAAGCATGTTGTTAAAATAATAATAAATTAAATCACACAATAATAGCATATCACATAATTAAGTACTCTTAACCACTTAAGCTAGTACTTTTTCACGTCATACAAGTAAGAATTAAATGTCATAAAGACTCCCACTACCCGCATTTATTAATTAATTAATTTTCACGGGTCTTATAGAACCTCTTTTCCATCCCCACAAATGATGCCAATGTTTTAACATCAAGTACATTGAGATAACATTGTTTAGGGTCAATTATTGCAGATGAGGTATTATTCACATTAAATCCTGGAGCTCCGCACAAATCTATCCATAAAAGACACATAAGAGGGATAACGAAGGAAGGTGAATTTAAATTATCATTGGTTTTGAATCCTAAGTGATGTTGAACTATTGGATGTATTGGAATAAGCTCCCCAATTGAGGTATAAGGGGAACAATGGTTCATCTTTATAATCTATTTTCCATTCCCATGGACGACACCAACATTCCAGCCTCAAGTCTCAATTTCTCGGTAATGTAGAACTATTGGACGTACCATAACAATTACATATTTACATTTTATTTACCTTTTATTGTAGTTAAGACAAAAATAGAATTTTTTTTATTATAAATTATTGTAACTTAAGAAAAATTTGTCTATTATTCTCAAAATAATTATATTGATGATTATCCATTGATAGAAAATTAATACTATGAATGAAATGTGTAAAAGAATTAAAGTATATCAAATCAAAACTCTTAGTAGAGAAAGATGGCAATTAAGATGAATATATTATTAAATATCACTCATTAGAAAATTCTCATTTCAATTTTGGTAATGTGTATACTAAGTACTAAATTTTAGATTTTTTGTGATTACAATGAATGTGGTCCATTTTCGAATACTTATTCAATCCATTATCATATAATTGGAGAGGGGATTTGTTTTATTGCATTGCTTTTAATTTTGTTTTTCAACATATATTAGAATATACAATATACATAAGTAGCAAGCTAAGAATCGAGAACATGACTAAAAAGCAATGTGAACCTATCCAACCATCAAACAATGTGCTTTGTTGTGTATTTTGTTATGTTGTACATTTGTTATATTGTAATATTGCATGTATATTTTTTATTTTAAATACTGTTAGTGTTTCTACAAGACCGATCAAACACTTATAGCTCCTTAATGTTTTAGTCTTGAGCTCACTTCAATCTTTCACTTATGTAATGCTAGGGGGTTCTTATAGACCAAACCATTTAGGTGTACTTGCAGAAGATATTCCAATGTTTAAGTCCATAGATGTCCAAGTACATGGTATATTGAATGCTGTAATGAATGTAATCTTACTAGTTTACTCAGACCCTATAATTATACTATTTGTCATGGGTTTTTACTTACTACCAACCTAATTGTGACCTAATCATTCCTTAATACCTTTGTTTAGTTTACTTCTGCTAAACCACTTTTAAGTTGATTAATAGCGTTAGACAACTATCCGATCGGCCATCTCTGGTGTGGCCGATCACCTTGACCGATTAGACTTGCGTTGGTCAGTTGTTGCTTGGAGTTTGACTGAGAGGTCTATACTATAAATACTATTAGCTTACGATATGGTCCTTTATAAATGCAATTTTGTTTATTTTCACCAGGATTATGGGAATGCATGATCATATAAATTTCATAAGGGATATTATGGCTCAATTGAAAGCATTAGAGAGTAACCTGTCTTATTTTTTCCAAGTACATTATATTTTCGTCACCTTGCATCATTCGTATGCCATTTTCGAAATTTCTTACAACACACATAAAGATAAGTAGTTTATTAATAAATCATCGACCATATGTGTTCAAAAGGAGGAAAGGTTATTAGTAGAAGAAGGGAGAAGGTAAACTTGACTACCTATTTTAAAATTAAGAAAAGTCATGTTAACCACAAGGGATAAATTCCTGCTCATCCAGGTATAATGAAAGAGTCAAAGTGTGGCTTTTGTAAAAAAAATGAAGATTTGACTAGAGAAGAAAGGTAATCCATTTGGTTTTTTTTTCTATGAATCTAATATTATTGATTTCAATCATAACACAAGATGAATTAATTTTGGTTCTATAAATCCATGTTTCTCATACCTTGTAGGGTATGGAAAACCTAAGATGACTAGTAGAAAGTGAGTTATACATATACTCAGAAAGAAAGATGGATTTACATAGAAAGAAAGATGGATTTACATGTAGAGGTCATTTGAACATGAGAATTAAGTTGGAGTAGTGGCTTTATTCTACATTCGAAAAATATTTTTTGTGTTCCTAGTTTTTCTAAGAATTAGACTTTGATTTCAAGACTTGCTACTTTGGGGTTTTCCTTTAACTTTTCAAATTATATTTTTACATTGTCAAATAAATCTTATACTTTTGGTTTTGGTGAACTATTTGATGGCTTTTATCCTATTTTGTTTATTTTTGTAAAAAATAGTTCTATTTACAATATGACTCGGTTAAAGCTATATGATGTGAATGAATAATCCTTTATTTTGTGGCACTGAAGATTAGTATACATCTCTATTGAGAGAATTAAGAAATTAGTAAATGAATGAGTACTTAGTATTTCAGACTTTACTGATTTTGATACTTGTGTAGATTACATCAAAGGTAAGTTAACAAATAGGTCTAAATTTGGTGCAAATACTTGTTATCCATATATGGGGCAAGTAGTTTGAGATACCTTTACCTTATGTTTGGATAAGGAATTTTATTTCCTTTTTGGATAAAACAATTTAATTTCTCTTTTAAGGAAAAATATATTTTAAAAATATTTGGATAAATTGATTCTATCTTTCAGTCTAGGCTGACTCGTCCCCATTTTAGCCTAGTAGTCTCGACCTTCAGCCCGGGCCTATTCGTCTCGACCTTCGATTTGGGTTGACTTGGCTTGACCATCGGCTTGGGTCGACTTAACTTGACCTTCGATCCGAACCGAATCGTCTCGACCTTGGGTCCAAGCTGAATTGTCTCAACCCTGAACTCATGTTGAATTGTCTCCATACTGGATTCAAGATGACTTGTCTTGACCTTCGGCCTATGTCAAATTGGGTTTGTAACATCCTGCCAAGATATTACGGATTTTTAATAAAAATAAAGAAGATAATAAACTCGCTGCATTTAATAATTCCTTATTTCCCAAAAATGCGGGAAATTAAAACTTTATTAATGAAAGCCAATATCCATTATTTATCAAAAATATGGAAAATAGTCTCAAACATCTAATAAGAGTTTACATCGGATATCAAAATCATAAAACACGTAAAAACATAAAACTCCCGAGCTATCCCCTCTCCGTGGCTAAGCTCCACCAGAACCACCTGCGTCAACAACATCTGCTCACGTATACCGCGTATACGATCATCGCCACAAACAAGCAGATAGGGTGAACTTAACAGATAAAGCATATATTAACATATAGATATATACATATACAACACATCACTAAAGATAGCACAAACATCCCAAATGACTTCCATCTTTTAAATTCATACCACCTGGCCACAACCAGGTTATTCATGTTCTACATCTTCTAGTGATTACTTCAAGATGACTTGCTGCCATACCTATTGGCCACAATCGATAGAGCACGTGCGGGAACCATTGCTACGGATCATACACCATAATGCCAGGTGGAGTTCCCCAATGCGAACATAGTTCGCAACATCCCAAGACTACCAAACTCGCCAGTCAACTACTAAGGAGGGTAATCTATCTGGACCTATCCGTACTGGCCACAACCAGCACACTCACATTGGCAACACTCGCCAGCCCGAGCCACAACTCAAGGGTTCCTCGTGTTCATCCGTCATCCCGAGCCACAACTCAAGAGATGCTATTCCGAGCCACAACTCAAGGAATACCACGTGCTTTACCCTTATCCCGAGCCACAACTCAAGGGATACGTTCCGAGCCACAACTCAAGGAACACCAACAACCCCACCTTTAAAGCATCACTAAAAGCCTTGTAGATCACGCCTAAGGAATCAACAACCTAGAGCTGCAACAACAAAATCGCCTGGCGGGGCACACGTGCCGTTAGGCGTTGCTAGCGTCCAGAACGCTTGATGGGTGACGCGTACCGCCAGGCGCTAAGCGCCTTAGAGCACTCCCTGCGTCCAGTTACCACCTGGCGGGACCCTCATGTCCGCTCGATGCCTTGCGTTAAACTCCTCCTTGGAATAGTCAGTCCCGCCTGGCGGTTCGCACTTCGCCGCCAGGCGCCATACCAGAATAGTCCCTAACTTGAATTTTTTCCTGCACTTTCCAAATGCTAACCTTCCATATACTCCTGGCACATTTCCAGAAGTAAATTCCCTTAATATTTGTATTATTGCCACCTGCTAACCTCTATATCTCCCAATTCTCATTATGCCCTCAAGACAATTTACTCAATGTCAGTTGAATCACACACATATCCCTAGTTTGAGTTTTCCCCAAGTATACCACTCATACCCTCAGGTTTAACACTTTTCACTGTGCAGTTTTATACCCTCCCCAACTCTTAACACAATTGGGTTTACCATTATTCAGTTATCCCTCTTAACTCATTATTCAACTTCTAGAAATGGTGGTTACGTTTTGGATTAATTTGGCACCTAATAGTACTTCCAATGCTTCAACCTCTTCCCTTTGGTTTTTCCATCCAAACTCACTTATTGATACTAGTAAACCAAACATCTGTAATGGGCTAAAGTTCCCATTTCTTCCTATCTCAACTCAATCCTCTACTTAACACATTTGTAATTCACCAATCAACGTTCCCCGACTCCATTTCCTTCCCTCCCTGGACCACTAATTTCTCAAAACCCGCTTTGTCTCTTACAACGACACAAAATTAATGCCACTGAGATGGCGCCTGGCGGCAGGTCCTATGACGCCAGGCGGTGTATAAGTTTCTGGGCAATTTTCCATATTTTCTGCACCAGCGATGAGTCTCCTATACTATCTGTATGCTCTCCTATTTCCATCTTAGTCGTTTCTCTCCACGAACATGACTCTAGAGACACCAAGAATCACCTTAGCTAATTTCAACAGAAATTGGTTTTAGAAAAATTACCAACTATCATGCTCCATTCTACCAAAACTCCAACATCAAAACCCTAAGACTGTATTTTCACTGTTCTATTGAATTCCACCATCAATTACACCAAAAATCAATGAAATACATGTTATATCATCCCTTAACCAATACCACTTAGTTTCCCCCGATCAAAACCATCCCAGGACGCGCAGACTCACAAAATCGAGCCAACATGGCTCGCGTCGCCTGGTGGTATAGGGCTTCACCACCAGGCGGTTCCTCCAAGAAACCCAGAAAAACACACAAAATGGTATATGCTGCCTGACGGTTATGTATAGCCTGCCAGGCGATTTCTGGAAAATTTCCAGAACTCAGAAAAAATCATAGAACAGTCGGAGTTCATGGATAAACATCATATAATTATCATGCAATTCATGCCAAGACATAAAATTAACGTGGAAAACTCCCCTAAACTGGTTTTTTTTCACTTAAAGCTTTGACAATTGAAAAGTTCTCCCTTGATCACCAAAACCCTCCTTGATTCTTCTCAATTCAGCCCACAAAGCTTCCCTCAATCCTCCCCACTCTATAATTTTCGTGCTCTGTTCTCTCCCCTCAATAACAGCCTTGCAAAACCTTTCCCCCAGCCTAAATTTTACCTTTTAATGGTGCCTTAATGTGGGTTAATGACATAAAACGAAAATGCAATTAAATTATGGTTAATGTCCTTTAATTGGTTGTCTTATGATGGTTTTCCAGCCCTCTTTGGCTGCTAGGGTTTTCCTCTACCCTTTCATATTCAATCAAAAACCAAAAATAGCAAAAATAAGGTTTAATTTAGGTTCTCCAAAGTTTGAACCCACAACCATGCAAATGCCAAGTCAATTGCACAACCAATTCATATTTCATGATAACTAATATAATGCAATGATTATATTATCCCTCACACGATCAATCATATTTTTAAAATAATAACAAATAAAAAACATACATAGGACTTGAACTCAAGTCCTACCACACAAACAAGTACTCTTAACCACTTAAGCTAGTACTTTTCCACATCATACAAGTTAGAATTTAATGTCATAAAGGCTCCCACTTCTCGCATTTATTAATTAATTATTTATTTAATTAATTAAATTCCACAAGTCTTACAGGGTTGACCTTAAGTCTATATCTACATGTCTCAACCATGGGCCCTAGTGGACTTGTCTCGACCCTAGGCCCGAGCTGATTCGTCTCGACCTTCGCCTCGACAAACTCATCTTAACCTTCGGCTTGGTCGATTCATTTTGACTTTTGACGCTTGTCGACTAATCTCAACCTTCGACTCGAGTCTAGTTGTATTTTTAGCTCGATTAACTTGAATCGACCTTCGATCTTACCAACTCATCTTGACCTTCGGTCATAACTGACTTTACTCGTCCTTTGTCTTAGATCGAATCAACACGACCTTCGACATATGCTGAATTAGATTGACCTTTGGCTTGTGCCGAATCAACTCGACCTTTAACTTACATCGAATTAGCTCAACCTTTGACTTATGTCGACTTATCTCGACCTTCGGCCCTAGCCAACTCGTCTTGAACTTCAGTTCTGACCAAATCGAGTCAAATTTCAGCTTAAACCGACTTAGCTAAGCCTTCAACTCGTGCCAACTCGATTAAGCCTTCAACCTTAATATGAATGTGTATACTGAGTATTGGCTGGGTCTTATAATACATGTTCTATATCAAAGGACATGTGCAAAAAAGTCACTTGCATTTAATGCCACAAAAATATCAATTAATGTGTCTATGTGCTTCAACATGTTCATACGAAAGCTAAAATAGTAGAAAAACTCATTAACGCCACAATATCTCAAAATTGATTTGCAATGACTCTTCACAACTATATATAAAAAAATCTCTATGGAGAACAAAGGTTGACAAATTTTTTTCAACAAGAGTCATAATAAGATCTTGTAATCTTATACAATCCTTAGCCTTGTATTTGTGACAAAACATTATTCATGTTTATTAGTTAGTGAAACTTCTTATGTTTTATATCAAACACTTTGTAATCAAAGTGATTTGGCTAGAACTGGCTAACTATAGTTCAAAGAATACTTATACTAAATCAGAAGTGATTGTGTCCAAACAATACTTGTTGTTTAGGTATGAGTGATTAAGCTTCAAAGAATACTCAAGTTTAGTCAAGAGTGAACGTGTTAACACCTGTGCAATTTTGACTTTTTAACTCGGATGATATGCTTTGGTTTTAAAGCAAACGAAGCATATAAAAATGTGGTGGTAAAATTCTTTTAAACTTATAGGCTTCGGTGGTTGATGTAACCAAAGCATATTCAACTATATGCTTCAGTTGCTAAGAAACATAAGTATGTAAGTTTGGAAAAATTTCAAAATTGTCACTCTTTTTTTAATATTTTATTTTAGCGCAGAGGTATAGACTTATGTTGCTATAGAACCGAGGCCTATACACCATATATGCTTCGATAATTGTAGAATCGAAGCCTATAAGTTTGCAAAAATTTCAAAATTATCACAATTTTTTTAATTATTTTATTTAATTGCAGAGGTATAGACTTCAGTTGTTACAAAATTGTGGCCTATACATCCTATATGTTTCGATTGATACAAAACCGAAGTCTATACACCATATGTGTTCCGGTTGCTACAAAAACAACACCTATAAGTTTGCAAAAATTTAAAATTGCCACTATATATTCTTTTAATTATTTTATTTGAGCGTAGAGGTTTAGGCTTCGATTATTAGTATAATCAAGACCTATACACCTTTTATGCTTCAATTTTTCTAATAATTGAGGCCTAAAACTTTGCTCAGGGTTAAATTTCACGAAACACAACTTCTTTGCGAAACATAACTTCTTCTTCCTCACTCTTCATCTTCGTCTTGGTGATTTCTTCTTCTTCTTCTTCTTTTTCGACACGAAAGCTGCCGTCTAAAAGGTCTCCACTCTCCACTGTCGTTGCTAAAGGACTTCGTGAGGACCTCCATTCTCCGTCGTGCCGCCACTCAACATCGAAGTTATGGGTGTGTTTTTTTTTCATTCTTTTTTGCCTTTTTGGTGTTGTTCGTGTGTTCCTTGGGCTCTTTGTTCGTAAAGTTTGAGTTTTTTTTTTATGTCATTGGTGTCTAGGTACTATTGCATCGTGATGACCTCCACTCTTTGTCGAGTCGTCGCTCAACGTCGAAGTGATAAGTATTTTTTTAGAATTTTTTCTTTACATTTCTGTTGTTGTTCGTGTATTCCTTGGGTTCTTTGTTGGCAAAGTTTGGATTTCTTTTTGCTATCATTGGTGTCCAGGTATTGTTGCATTGTAGTAAGATTGATTAGGTTCCTCACAAGTGTCCAGGATTGCATCCTCCTTCATAGGATTGCGTCCATGTTTTTAAATTAGAAAGGGGATATACCTTAGTTATTACAGGAATCGAGTTCTATTCCTCTTTTTTGTTTTATTTGTTATTTAAATAAAAAAGGTTATTAGGCTGCAATTGTTTTTGAACTGAACCATAATGTAGAAATTTATGTTTCGATTCATAACCAAAGGCAAAATGCCACCTTTTTTTACCTTGCTTCTATATGTTTTAGTTCAATAATCAAGGTCTAATATTCAAAATAATCGTAATCAAGACTCTTTCCTGTACTAGTGCAAAAAAGTAGTTATTGTTTAGCTAGAAATATCAGGGGCTAAATATATAGTAACATTCTATCTTAGTGAATATTTATTGTGTTCGTAAAGAACCAGGCATAATAAACTTTATAAACTTTAAGTAAAATATAATATCAAAATAAAAAAAAAAAAAACATATATAACTACCTTACTTATGTTAAGTAATAAATATACTATTTGATTAAATTTTGTATCTTAAAACATATAATTCTTCTAATTTTTTTTTCTTTAGTTATGTCAATTAATATTTTTCATTTTTTTAATGTTAAATTAATCATAATTTAGAATAAAAATACAATAAGAAATTGTTAAAGATTTAAACACTTACAAATACTTTTTATAGAATCTAAAAATAAATAAAGTCATATTTTTAAAGATTAAAAACACATTTAAAATCTTAAAAAAATTGGAGGAGATAATTGAAAAAGAAGAGTTTAGCTAATCACACGGAGAGAGTATCTATGTTAAGAATATCTATTAATATTTTAACAATAGAGAAAGTTTTACATTCCAAGATTGTAATTTACAATAAAAATATATTATAATATATATATATATATATATATATATATATATATTTTAAATTTTATAAAATTTAATATACATGCGATTACATTGATATACTGTATATAATTTACTTCGTACATGAACATGTTTTGTAAAGATTAAAATCTATTTAGTAAATTTTATATCACGCATAAATTGAAATCATAATCTTGGAAATCCTATATCAGAATGATGAAGATATTTCAATTATTTTTCAAATCAGTTAGTTATATATATAAAAAATATTTTTCTGACGTTATGATCGTTCCTCACTGAACACGTTTTCTTATAAATGGATTATCTTCAAAAGCAAGAATATGATTATGAGTTGGTCATAATTCCGTAAGAACACATCAGAAGTTATTTTAAACCCAGTAAGTTCTTTTTGACAGAATTTGACTCTCTCTCTCTCTCCATGCATGTATAGTTGATTTTACACTGAAAAGTTCAGCAAAGGAAGGAAGAAAATAATGATGTTATTGTTGAATACAGCATAAAATGCAGAACTTCGTATTCCTTGCTGATATTGACACATGAATCATTGAAAAAGTATATTAATTATTATATTTGCCAAACATTAACGAACTAATTGTTATTCATTCAATACAACTAATAATTGAATTTGTTCGAGTGGTTTGTCAGCTACTAACAATCTTTTTCCAAACTTTATTAGATCCACACATTATTGCATTATATCTGTTAATCACATCTCATTGAAAAACCAGTAGTTGATCATATAAATAATCTGTCGTTCATCACAACAACTGTGGCCTGAAAGGGAACATACATTGCAGAAAAATAGGGCAAAGATTTTGTAATCTCAACCCTTTAGTCTATTTCTTCTGTTTTTCCTTCCCCATTAAGAAAATAAGAGTTTATCAATGAGTCATTAACTTAATACCACATCAACATTTTGTATCAGCAAGGCTGTGGTAGAAAGGCTAAAGGGATTTTACTTTGTCTACTAATTTTATAGGGGTGAATTTATCTTCATCAGTAATTTTAAGAAATGGACTTTAAGTTTAACTCAAACTTAAAAAATTGTGCATCATCTTATATTTTTCTTATACCGAAACATATATATCTCAAATATATAACAATGGTTCAAGAACATGTCAACACAAATCTCGATAAGATAGGCTTCAGATGATTATGATAACATTTTAAAAAGTGAACTTTAATCCTAACTCAACCTTACAAACCAATTAGTAAAATTAGGTTTGTATTCACTTATATATTATAAATTACCTTATTTTTTGTTGACATGGGATAACCAACCATAATTCTCGCAAGTGTATCTTAACTCTAACTCAATATTATAAGAAATGGACTTTAAATTTAATTCAAGCTTATAGAATTGTGTATCATCTTATATTTTTCTTATGTTAGGCATATATATCTCAAATATATAATAATAGTTCAAGAACATGTCAATACAAATCTCGATAAGATAGATTTCGGATGATTTTGATAACATTTTAAAAAGTAAATTTTAATCCTAACTTAACTTTTAAAACCAACTAGTAAAATTATGTTTGTATTCACTTATATATCGTTAATTACCTTATTTTTTTTCGACATGGGATAACCAACAATAATTCTTGCAAATATATTTTAAGTCTAACTCAATATATGATAGGAATCGATTTATAATATAAGGTTTGTTTCGTTGTAAATTTATTTATATCTAGTAGAGTTGAGATCGACAATTGATTGGTTTGTTAAAAATGTGTTGGCTGTCAGGAAAATTTGGCGAATAATTTGAATGTTGACTTAATTAGTTTGATGATCGTGTCCCTCATGATTTTGAATCTTTAACATCTCTTATAATTACAACTTTTGGTCTAACAGTGAAAGGCGTGCTTATCTTTGAAGCGATAACATTAAAGCAAGGACACATAATGACAAAGGAGAGATTGTTGTTGGCTTAAACACATTGGTTCATGATCATTGAGAGACTAATGAGGTTGTGTTTTGATGATGTTGGAGATAATAGATTGGTGATTGCATTTGGATCCAAATTATTATGATGGAATTTGAATTTGTCAGTTTTGCCTCTCTTCAAAGTTTCAATTCTAACCCAGTCACTCATCCATCTTATGAAGCTGAAATAGCCACACTTGGGTTGAACCTGACTCCAGGGTGCATTTCTGATTGAAGAATGATCATCTTTTTCACAACGAATCGATTGATGTTTGAATTTAATGTCAGGTTTCTTAAGCAAAGATAATAGCCACATCAATGCTTCCTTCTTTCTCTCTCTTTTTCTCTTTTTGGGTCTAATGTCATTTTCTTCTTTTGCACTCAACAAAACGTGACATTACCTAAATAATAGTATTTATGTCTTCATGCAAATTCATTTCATTTTCTCTTCTCTCTTTTTCAATATCTACAATTTAATGATACCCACATGAGTGCCATTACAATGTGATAGGTTATATTTTTTCATATATGGTTTATAGTCATAGTCATGACATAGTTATGGTCATTGAGAGATTGTGGTTCTATATGGTTATATGACATTAGTCTTACACATATAAGACCTTAGACACCACTTTTACACCAAAACCTTAAGGCAATGTTGTTATGAGCCTTTATTCTTATGTAGTGTTTAACTTTGTCTTTTCTATCCAATGTGGGACTTTGACTCACATTTGGACTATTCCCAACACAATGCAACACAAATGCCTCAAGCATACCCTTTTGTCAAAATTAAAAATTCAATTTTGTTTAAACTACAAAACCAAACTCTTTAAATGAGAATTTATCACAAAACCCCTGATATGTAAGTGTAATCCATGTCCTATATCAACAAAACAGTCCTTTGGGTAATGATTTAATGAAAAGACAGAAAGTGATGATAAAATAAGACAGAATGTTGTAGTACGTGTATAAACATGATGAAAAAGACGAAGGGGTAATAAATCTGTGCGAAGACATGAAAAAAATGACAAATTTGAACTCAACAAAAATTGAGTGGTAAAAGTTTTACATCGTTTTAAGAATCGTAATTGCAGAAATAGAAGGGGTTGTTGTTTGATGATGGAAAAAGCCATGAACGATGTTGTTGAGAATTGGTAGGTGGGGACCCATGCACAACGTGTCTCATGTTGAATAGCACCTCACTGTCACTGGTAGGTGTTGTCCCTAAACTTAATTGTATATCTGAAGGGTGTTACTCGAAAGTTAGCTAACAAAAGTGTTGAATCAAGTTTTAAGAGAGAAACGAAAATGGTGATTGATGGTGACTCAAAGGGGGGGAGAAACTGGTGATTGATGGTGAGAGGGTTTGAAATGCAGAAAACAGTGACAGAAAAATGTTACAGTTGTAGAGCATGAAATAATGGATGGTTGGTAAAACAAATGATGGGTTTTTAAAATAGGGTGTTTGATTTTCTCCCCAAACAAAGGAAGTAAATTTGCCAAAATCCCCAAAAACAAGTTATTTGCTTCATCCTAAGGTGAAAGAGGGTCCCAAAAATAAGTGGGAAGTGGGTGATATAGCAGTGACAACTTTGCTTAGTAGGGCACCTACCCTAATCATCATTATGGTGTGTGTGCCTTATAAATCTCTCAAAACATTCTTGCTTGGTAGGGCCTCATTTTCTGCTCATTTTACAAGGACAACAATCTAAAGCTATTTTTCCTTCAAACCACATTTTTCTCTCTTTTTCTTTCTATTAGGGTCATGGAATTCAGTATCTGATTATGACAATTCAACTGCAAAATTCAACCTAATATTAGGCATATGCAAGCCCCATGTAGTTGAGCTTAAATTTTCTTCAGTGGTTGAAGATGATCAATAGTAAAGCACATTTCTTTTTTACATTACAAGCAACATGGCTTTGAAATAAAAACAAACAAAGATATAAAGAAAAGAAACCTCTTAACCTTCTAAATGGGAACTGCTTATAACTTTTAAAAGTGCTTATGCAAGCAATTCACTGAAGAAAAGCTTAATGTTCAGCTTTATCAAAATTAATGATAAACCTCTCCATAATACACTGTCTCATAGTCACTCTTCAGGTTGATTTTGCACTAACTTTATGCAGTAATATATATATATATATGCTGTTGCTTCACAAGCCTTTCTTTATGGATTAGGAAAAAGAGTGTTCTGTGACAAGAGAATATAAAACTATGAACTGACAAATTAACAAATGTTAAGTGATTAAATTTGGATACCAGCTACCATTTACACGCTGTATGTTCCTTGTCAAGGTTATGTTTCATTTATTAGTTAACATCATTGTTGACATGAATCATAAAATACTAAAATATAATTAATGTTAATGTTAAAGTTAATAATTTCACATATATTCAATATAGCACTGTTTCTGTGACTTTAATTTATACAAAAATCAATTGATTTAATGCATTAATTGTTTTGTCTTTTTTATAACAGTACACTTTAAATATACTGATTAAAATATGTAGCAATGCATCCTTTGACACGTCGCTATATGATTAGGAGTTTCTAATTTTTCTGAGACAAGGTTGTCAGATTAACACTTTGGATTTGAATTTGTTTATGTTTCTTTTTTAAAGAAAGAAAAACTATGTATTATACAATGATACTCTGCTGTATACAGCACCACATTCAAAGCATCTTTTGAATAATTAAATCACACTAATCTGCAAACCAATTATAGAGCCAGAATATTAAAATGGCATGAGCAGACTCAGAAATGTTTTGTTAAACCTTTGAAAGTGGATTTTTGCTAACAACTTCTGAAAAAAAGATTAGTGTAATATCTGAAGAGTATCTTTTCCAAACCTGAACTCCACTACAAAACCCCTTTTCTTATTCAGAAAATTAATAATAAAAGGTATGAAATTATAAAGCTCAATGATTCATTGGGCCTAGTCAGAAGTTCACCAATGCCAACCTGGGATTCCTTTAATGTTCACATATATTAGTAAAAAAAAATGATGTTTGGTCTGAAAGGGGTGGTTATAACTTCTAACTTGGAACCTCTGCAATTGATAATGCTTTTTCCCTTTGGATTTTTGCATCCCAGTTAGTAAAAAACGGCACAGAAGCTTCCACTTTTGGTGAACCAAAGAAAGTTACAGAGAAAAAGACAAAGAAAAATGGCAGAAGTTATGGTTGACCACAGCTCAAATTAACCAAAGGTCTTAATCATTAAAATTAGAATTATAATTGTGAGATAAAAAGAAAATGGTCCCACTAATACAGCTGGTTAGCAACACAATTGAGAATCACATCGACTAGATTACGCCATTTAGGAGAAGGTTAATTGACATGACCTATAATAAGATTTTAATAAAGTCCCACGAAAATTCTTTGTGGGATGATGTGATGTGTGAATTATATAAAGCGTACAATAATAGACAAAGTGAAAAGGAATAATCATAATAGCAGCAGCAGGTAGAAGAAAAACTCCTTTAATTAGCACTATATCTTACAATTGGTGCTGTAATAATAAGAATTTGCACCAAGAGAATACAGAATCGGTCCTAAAGATTTTACAGTGAATAGTTGTAAGAAAAAAATAATGAAAAGAACTGCCCCTGAAGATTAAAAATTTAAAATCATGGTGAGAAAAGAAATGGGTAGCATAAGGACAAAAGAGGGTTCTATTATACCTACTTATGATGATAATAATGGCTTAATAATTCAAGGGGTCGTTCAAATTAAATCTCTTCTTGTTGTGTACAGAAGCAGTTTTTTTCTATTCCTCCCAGCTTCAATTCAGGCGTAATGAATGGTGATGAGAGCTTAACTTTCATAACTTTCATAGGGGTACTTGATTTGAGCCTGCATTGGACAAGAAAAAATGAACATAAACATGATGGGCCTGATGAAAAGGATGTGTTGTGTTAACATTTTCTGCTTTTGCTTTATCAGTTACCATTGAAACTCTGAGCTTGTACTGCTGTTTTCCCATTTGCAGTTTGGCCAAAACCCATTTGAACAATGGTGTGGAGGTCATCTTCAGAGAATGCTATTGGATACTGCAAACAAATTGGATAAGAAGAATTAGAAAAAGGGTAATGAGACTTTAAAACAAAAAAAAAGGAACTTTTTTGAAGGAATTGATTACCTGAGAGGCACCTTCATTAAAGGCACTTAGGTGAGGTAACTGCATGCCAAGGTTTTGGCACAAACCAGAATCCAATGGGTCCACTGAGTTGTGGGACACAGTTCCATTAGGAATGTTACTGTGGATTGCTGGGTTTGGTTGAGGGTGTTGCCCATAAAAGGCTGGTGCTGAGGAATCTAGTGGGAATATTGGCTGTGCCAAAGAATTATTTGATTGAAATATCTGAAATCACCAAAAAGCCAACAAATCCCAATTCAGAAAAAAAAAAAAAGAAAGCAACAATTTTTTTAGTTGAAAAAGCAAACCCATTGTCTAGAGCCCTGAAACTTACATCTTTCGAGATTAGACTCTCAATACTAAAATCCAGCCTGGTGTTAACAGAAGCCAACTTCATGGACAGAAACTGCAACACCAAAAGCCATTCTTAATCAGCAAGAAATCTTTAACATTATTGTGGCCATTATCTCAGATGTTTATTGGCTAAGACTGGTTTGGTTTGGTTTGGTTTACCTCAACTTGGCGCTGCAATGACTGCACATAGTTTATAATTTCATCAAGCATAAGTGCTTTACCTGTCACCTGCAACAAACAAACAAACAAACAAACAAACAAACAATTCATAACCAAATTAGTAAAGGAATGAATTCAAAACCAACCCAATTCTTTGCATTCTGGTTTAGCTTATCGAGTTATCAGCACACGCACCTTATTGCAACCTGGGACAAGATCTTGGAGAAGTTTCATTCTTTCACTGATTTTCTCCCTCCGGACCTATTTCAAAATCGGTTTACACAATGTCAAAATAAAGGGCCACAAGGGTCATTCAGAGAGAGAAAAATGGCCGATTCTTACTCTTTCTGCAAGACTGTGACTGTCAGTGGCTTGACCTCTTCTTGCTCTGACATGAATATAATCCTTTGGAGGCTCTGGGGGTTTTGAGTTACTCTTGTTCTGTTTGTCGTCATTTGCATTACTAGTTACCCCTTTGGACTCTTCCTCTGCCTTCACTTGGCCCTTTTCATTGCCCTCACCTTCGTTAGTTTTGCTGCGCTTTGCATTTGAATCTTCACTGGCTTCAGCAGCCTGAAGTTAAAGACCCTTTGGGGTTAAGGAAATGAAGTGCCCCTTGAATGAAAAAAAAAGTGTAAAACAGAACATGAGAAAAAGTACTTACCATAGGGGGGTTGGGGTTGGGGTTGGGGTTGGGGTTGGTGTTGGTGTTGGTGGGGGTTGAAGTTGAAGTTGAAGTTTCCTTGGCTTTTCCTTTGGATGGACCTTTTCTTTTTCTAGAATTCGCATAAGGGGAAGGTTTCACCCCATTGTCCCCATTTGGAATCTGTTCTGAGATTGTTGATTCCTCTTGAGAATTGGCCACTTCCATTTGGTCTTGCAATGGAGAATTCTTGTTCTCCTGAGAACTCACCAGAGATCCAAGCACTTTGAGAGATGGAGTACTTGAGACTCTGGGGAGCTTCCCATTTTCCAGCAATGGAGAAGAAGATCTGTGAGTCAACTCGGCATTGGTGGGGCCCAATTGGGTGGTCCTGCCATTGAAACTCCTACTTCCAAAGCAAGAAAACTTTGCAGCCCTCTCAGCAAAACCAGGATCAGTTGAGAATTCTGCCACACTGGAATTCAACCCCTCTTTCACCAAGTGATTCATCATTGTGGGGATCTTGGGAGGAGAACTCAAAGGGGTGCTGTAACATGAAGTGTTGGTGCTGTTATTGCCATTGATGTAGGAAGAAGATGCAGCAGCAAGCAAAGGCTGAGAATGAGGTGAGATCTCATCAGAGCCACCAGCACCACCACCAATGTTTCCCAATTTCCCTATCAACTCCCTGATGACAAAGTTGTCAGTTGACATGTTGGAATTGGAAGCTGCAGGAGAAGACACCATTGAACTGAGTGCAGAATCAAAGTGAAGAGCATGATCCGTTGACTTCTCCCACGGCGGTGTGTAAAAGCAATCCTGTGTTCTCTCGGTTGAAGAATTCAAAACTTGAACATCCATGGGAGAAGAGAGTGAGTGCCAAGAGGGTGGACAAGGAGGTGGTGAAGGGTCATAATGCAGCTGAGGAGCATTGAGGAAGAACTGGTTTTCCATGAAGGAAGAGATGAAGAAATTAGACCCAGAAAAAAGAAGATGAATGTTTTTTGTGTGTGTCCCAAAGGCCTAAAATAAAATGGTTTATGAATTGGTTACATGGAGTGATGAATTTGTGTGAAAAGGTAAATAGAAAGCAAAGGAAAGAAGGTGTGGGGGGGCCTAAATAGAGATCCAACACAAGTTGAGTCCAAGTTGTGTATGTTTGACCTTTTGTTTTCTTTGAGTTCTTTATAATACTTTGCAACATTGGATGAGTAGCAGTGGTAGTCAGTAATGTGGTACTTTTTTTTTTCATTTTCTTTTTTCCTATTTATAGTTTTTTTTTTTTAATCTTTCTCTTGGCTTTGTCTGTGTTGTGTGTTGAACTGGGGTTGGAGAATATTACCCTTCCGTAAAAGACGGAGGAGTGTGTTTGGCGGGCCTTGGACGTCACAACACCACAATATGTCTCCTTCGCTTTTCTTGAAATCTGCATTCTCTCTTCCAACAACACCATGCAAATGCAATGCATGCCACCAAAAGTTACCCACTCAATCTTATTTTCCCACCATGTCGAATAAAACATTCAAAACAACCTTTTAATCTATTGGCTCAAGTAAAATTTAGGTTGTCTTTTCTTACTTTTAATACTTAATCACACCATCTTCAGTATTAACAACTTTTTTTTTCCTATACTATCGCTGTTACTCCCCCTTTTTTTTTATTCCACAAATGGCATATTATGCCAAAATGGGCGTGGACTATGCATATTAACATAGTCTGTCGTAAAAGAAATAATTCATCTTGTAATTTACGTTAATCATTTTAGTCTTTTATCGCTTAATTATGGGTTTTTTTTTTAAAAAAGGATTACCAAAAAAATTAAATAATAATAAAATATCAATGGTATCCGAGTCAAATGTTTGTCTTAGTGATCGATTCCAATGAGAGAATGATTTTATGGTCAAGTTATTCGGATAGTTTAAAATTAAATCTATAAAAAATCTAAGTTTAAAAGTTGTTTTCAAAAATTTGCTAGAATACCAACCAACATTTTTGACAAGTTTTATGTTTTTTAGAAAGTGAAAGAAATTTAGGAATAAAAAGTGAAAAATAACTAATATTTTAACCTCAAGTTTGTTGAGATAACATCATCAAGATCAATTACCGCAATTGAGGTATTATCCACTTTGGAACTTGAAATTCTTGTCACGATTTGTTGTTCTTAAGGGAGTTTTCATTCCCATAGATAGCACTAATTTTTCGACCTCAAGTCTATTGAGATAACATCATTAGGATCAATCACTACATCCAAGATATTGTCCATTTTGGAGTCCAGAACTCCTTCACGATTTTGTCCTTCAAAGATGTGTCTTGGAGGGTTGAATCAGGAAGACGTATTTAAATTGCATATACTCTACTCTTAAGTAATGTGAGACTATTGAATGTACAAACCCTGTTAATTGAGGGCTAAAGGGAACAAGGGTTCGTCTTTGGAACCTCGTTTATAGTTAGGATCAATCACCACATTTGATGTATTATTCACTTTGAAGCCTAGATCTCTTTCACGACTTTGTCCTTAAAAAGACATCTTTGAGGGTTGAAGGATTAAGATGTATTCAAATTGTTTATTGTTAGGACCAATCACCACATTTGAGGTATTGTTTACTTTAGAACTTGAATCTCCTATCACGATTTTGTCCTTAAAAGGCATATTAAAGAGTTGAATGGGAAAGGTGTATTTAAATTATCATTGGTCTCTACTCCCAAGCGATATGAGACTATTAGAATAAGGCCCCCTAATCTAGGACTAAAGGATTATTCGTTTCGATAGACAATGTCAATGTTCAAGTCCATTGAGATAACATCGTAAAGGTCAATATCGCATTGAGAAATTGTCCACTTAAAGCTCAAAACTCCTTCACGATTTTTCCTTTAAAAGGTGAGTCCGAAGGTTGAAGGAGGAAGTTGTGTTTATTTCCCTTGGCCTTGACTTTTAAACAATGTGGAACCATTGAGGTATTGGAATAAGCTCCTAATAGAGGTCTAAGAGTGTTTTCGTTCTCATAAACGACATGAATGTTCTTACCTCAAGTTTGTTGAGATAACATAGTTAGGATCAATCACTACATTTGAGCTATTGTTTGCTTTGGAGTACGAAATTCCCATCACTACAATAAAATCTTTGATTAATGACCAATTTTAGTGAAAAAAAAAATTAGTAACTATAGTGACTAATTTAGATATCAATTTATAAACTAAAAATTATTGGTAACTAAAATAATTTCAAAAAATTAAATCGGTCTCTAAATTGGTAACTAAAATATTTTCTATTGTGAATTTGTCTCTAAATTTGTCAATAACATTAGCTACCTAGGTTTTGGCTACCAAAATATTGGTTTCGAAATTAGTCTCTAAATAGGAAATTGGTTTCTGGTCCCTAAAGATATTTTTCAGTTATAAAATTGGTCACTATTTAATAATTTTCTTGTAGTGTGATGATTTTGTCCTTTAAAGGAACCTTCGAAGGTTGAACGAGAAAAGAACATTTAAATTACACTTGGTATCGACTTCTAAGCGATGTTTGACTATTGAGGACTACAACAATTATTGCTTTTTTTTTTTACAAAACTAGTTATTTAAAAAACTATAATTTACAAAATTAATTATTTTAAGACATATTATTTAAAAAAATATATTTTAAAAATAATTATTTAGAAAAAATATATTTCAAGAAATACTTATTTAGGAAATACTTATTTTAAAAAGTAATATTTATAACATACATATTCTAGAAAGAAAAAACAAATATTTAGAAAATACATAATTTAAAATTTTAAATATTGAAAAAACATTTTAGAAAATGGGAAAGAAATTGTTTTGAAAATAAATAGTAAGAAGTGTTTTATTTAATTTAGATTATAGATTTGTCAAAAATATATAAAAAATAAAATATTTATAAGTATAATAGTTATTTTAAAAATTAGTTATTTTCATAATTATGTTCATGATGATAAATAATAACATTCACTTTTTATTTCTTTCATTGTCACCATAATTATAATTATTTTAATAAATTTGTTTGATGAAAATTAGCTTTTTAAATAATTTTATATTAGTAATAAAGATGAAAATATAGAAATGCTTTTAATATAATAATTAAATAAGTGTACAATATAGATTTAATTTTTAAATAGTAGCGTTGGTCAAACGGTGAAACCGTTTAGCATACTAATACAACATAGAAAGATTATTATTTTTTTCATAAAAGATTAAAAAACACAAAATTATTTTTAAAATTTTTTAATCAAATAAATATTTATGTTAGCATTAAAATAAATTAGATTAGAATAGACTTAGAAAACATTAATTTTATTTATTTTTAATATTTATATTTATTTAAGTTAACTTCAACATTAAAATAAATTAAACTAAATATTATAAATAAATTTGGTTAGTATGGACGAGTTTAAAAAATAGAATTTTGAATATTTGATAAGGGTCACTATTGTGTCTTTTTCCTTTGTTTTATTATCATATAGTACAAACCATACTAATGAATATAATAAAAAGTATTGAGAAATAAAAAGAAAATTAAAAACATTTCAGTACTTAAAACAAAATAAATATTTCATTTAAGGACTTAAACAATAATATTTAATTTATTATGTATTCGATTTAAAGAAACATTATCTTAGGCATCTTGTCATTGGTGAATAAAAATCAAAGAGAAAGGTGAGACCCTCATCTCACTAAAAGTTGTATAAATGTTTGAAAAAAAATTATTGTTGAAGACGTGAAGGTAAGAGGAGTTATCCATATTGAGAAAAAAATAGGAAGAACAAGAAAGTTATGCATCTATCTCCAAAAGTAAAAGCAACACAACAAAATAATATTATATTATAGAAACTAAAAAGTTGTTTTTGTTATTATATTTATAAAAATTAAAAAAATAAAATTCAAACATTGCAGTTGTCGTGTTGAGAGGTCAAAAATTTAAACCTAGAGCAAATGCATGAGCGATGAATTTTTTTTAAAAAAGTTAAACCTTGAACATACAACTTTAGTCATCGTTTGAAAGTTACGAAACAAATATAACAAAGCGTGGAAAATAAACAACACATGAACGTGGGATAACAAAGAAAACAGAGGATGTGACAAAATGATCCTATCTATAAGTGAACTGTGATCAATATTACTGTAATTAAATATTCAGATTTCTTACTGCTTCAATAAATAATTAGATTATTTTGTCTTTAATAATTTTTTATATCTAATAAATTTTTGTTTTGTTTCTGGTCCATATTCAGATAGTGTTTTAGATATTTAAATTAAAGTGTATTAGATAAATTTTGCTCAATCTCTAAATCAGCCAAAATTTTGTTAGGGGACGATAAGGTCTTTACTGTTTTATCCTGTCTTTTATTTGACTCCAAAAAGTAGATTGAATTGGTCAGTTCCGGATAAAATTACGACTTAATTTTGTTGGTTCCTCTACATGATCATTTGGTCGTGGGTATAAAAACAATCTTAAGAAAAAGTAATACAATAAATGTTGTAATAATAAAATTTGTTTTAATGATTTGTATCTTTGTTTCATTTCATAAGTCTATCATTCACAATAAAATTAAAATAAGCTAAATAAACAAAATTAAGATCCACGTTAAATAAATACGTCAAATTTTTAAATCTTTCATGAAAAAAAAAACATAAAATAAATTATTGTTTAAGCTACGAGAAAATTATAGCAATTAATCAATGTTAAATGTAAAGAGATGATGTAATTATGTTTGACTTAGAGATTAAAATTAATATGGTAAAATTTGTTTGCAAGCTATGAGGGTTAGTCCGTCTCGCTCATCATTGATCCATGCACATTATGGGTTACGCAGGAATAGGTCTATGTGGGTCAGCGAGTTAAAATACTTAGCTCACACTACACTTTATTTTATGGGTTAGTGGGTCGGCCCACATGGTCCGTTTCACATTCTCATCCCTAATTTTTACTCAGGTAAGCTCATTTTTGCTCAAACAATTCCATTTTCTCTCAAGTTAAGATAGAAAAAAGGTTTAAATACTTTTTTCGTTCTCATTTTGGTAGTGTTTGTTGCGGATGATCCTCATTTTGACAAAATGTTTAAAATGATCCTCATTTTTACCAAATGTTTAAAATGGTCATCATTTTCGCAATTCGTATTTTATTTGGTCCTTTTCTGTGACGCCGTTTAAGTCAGTAACAGAGCATTGAATAGGTGACACTGTTTGTATTACGTTGCATTGGGGTGTGTTACGTGTATTGTATTAATGGTTCCGTTACTGATTTAAACGGCGTCACAGAAAAGGATCAAATAAAATACGAGTTGCGAAAATGAGGATCATTTTAAACATTCGGTAAAAATGAGGACCATTTTAAACATTATGTCAAAATGAGGACTATCCGCAACAAACATTACGAAAATGAGGACGAAAAAGGTATTTTAGCCTAAAAAAATATTTCTTTCTTGCGGTCAATTTAACTAATTTATTATGTATTTTCTATGAATAGAAAATGAATATTCATTTTTACAGTCCATTTATTTGTATTTTTGTTTAAATAAGTTATGTTTGTATCATAATGCTTACTCGAATTAATGACTTATATGAATTTTGGGTCATACATGAGATTATGTGTTAAGCATTTTTTGAGTTGTAATTGAGTATTCACATTTATATTGCATCAAAGATCCTATTGTTTTACTAATGATTTATGTCATATAAATTAAGATATCAAACAATGAGAAGTTGAAGGGAGAGTTCTTACACACCACGACATGTGTGGATATGCAACATGGGTTACAATGAACATATCTTAATTCTTTATACTTGACTTCACTCGTAAATCAAACTCTTAGATTGAATCAGATGTTGGTCAATAGTAGAACATACTTAATACAAGTCTTCTAGAAGGTGTGAGTTGATATTTTATTTGTAGAATATCTTTTTATGTATAAATCCTTAAGAGGCCTATATAGTTATGAATGTTTGTGTGATTGAAATTAAATTGTTTATAGATTGCTAATGACATTGTCCATTTTATATCGTTATTTCTTGTTAGAAATTTATTTTTAGTAACTTACCTTTATCTTGTGTTGTTTTTGTAATGACTTGCTATGACACTAGTGTGTACATGAGAAAAAAATGCAGGAGCAACATTAGGAGAAAAATGTAAACTTTACTTTAAACTTCTTTATATATATATATATATATATATATATATATATATATATATATATATATATATATATATATATATATATTATGTGTGTTTAAGTGGTATCTTGAAATACCTAATACTATGAATGTACAAGCCCTCTCTTAAATTATATGTTGTGCTTTTCTTATAAGGTGTTATATGTTCTAACTTATTTGACATAACCCAAAGTTTATATGATTAGAATAAAAAAATATTGCATTTGACTCAAATTGAAGATCTTAATGAATTGATTATTTTGCATGACAAAGCACATTATGATATATTATCCAATTGTTTCACAAGGATTTTGATTTGATACTTAATATTTTTTAGGTGAACCAAATAAATTCGATGTGGATTCTTCATCAGTAGGGCTAACATACAACTTCTTTTCAATCTAAATTAGAGTGTTTTTCATTTGAGACTCCACAATTAACACAAAAGTTTATGTGAATTCGTTTATATTGGGGGTCAAATTTACAAAAATGTTTAATTCACTGAATTCTATTTTTATGTGAGTATCAATATAAACTCATGCATTTGTGTTTTTCAATAAAGATGGAATGATGTAAATCTATATTAAATGTAGTGAAGAAGAATGAAGGTGAATTAAAGTTGAATCGTTTGACAAACTAAAAATATAAAGTGTAAGAAAAAGTAAACGGTATGAAAATAAATTGCCAAGGATATAACATAAATTGATAAAGGAAATCAATGAAAGTAGTGATCCAAATTGCAACAATCGTCATTGGATTTGATATTATCATATTCACGATGTTCTCTAAGTGTTTGAATTGTAAATAAATGTGTCACTCATTTGTTATACATGAACGACCTATTTATATTTTCTCTCCTCTTTCTAATGGTTAAGCCAAAATAAAATTACATAATTTGCAAGAAGTGTCTAAAATTTCCCATTTTGCATCATTTATGCCCACTAAGCATGTGCTTTGTAGCAGTTACCATATGCCCTAACTCCTTTTTCGATCTCTCGTAGTCTATCTTTCAATCTTATCTAGCAAACACCTTTCTCGATGCATTTCTTGAGTTCTCGATCATTCTTCAACTTCTACCTTGATTCACTTATATTCTAATTCTCCTTTTAAGATTCCCCTATGTAATCATCTTTTTCTTAATCTTGTCCTTGATATCTTTGTCTTCTAGTGTATTGATCTTATTCTTTACGATATTTAACTTTTTAATACTTTTCTTCGATCTCTCAATTTTGATACACTTAATACCAATGTTATTTTCTATCAAATAAAATTGTAATAAGATGTTTTTGGACTATATTAGATTGTTTTATAAAAAATCAAAATATCTAGCCATTTTTCTATTTTAAGTGGTTTACATGCTAATTAATAAGGCACTTACTTATTTATTTTTTCTATTTGAAATACTTATTAAAAAGTGTGTTTAAGCATGCACTTATGTCAATTGCACCTATTTATATTATTTATTTGTTGGTCTATTGTTCCACCCACTATTGGATCACTCATTATTGTCTAGTCTCACACACCGATGTATATGCCTCAACATGAAGGTGTATGTTGGAAGTTGCACATTGACTAGAAGGAATTCCAATTTATAATATATAAGTGGGTGAAAATCTCACCTTACAAGTTAGTTTTTGTGAGGTTGAGTTAAACTTAAAAGTTCACTTCTTGACATGGAATCAAAGCCGTGGGTCAGAGCCTATCTTAGTAAAGATTGTTGTTTGTTGAGCCTATTGTTCCATCCGTTATTGCACTGCTATTAGACTACTTATTAATGTCTAGTCTCACGCTCGAGATGTATATGCCCTAGCGTAAGGGAGGTGTGTTAGAAGTCCCACATCGATTACAAATAAAGACAATTTACAATATATAATTGGTTGCAAATCTCGCCTTACAATGTGATTTTATGAAGTTGAATTAGACTTAAAGTCAACTTCATAACATGGTATCAAATTCGTGGGTTAGAGCCTATCATAGTTAAGTTTGTTGTTTGTTGGGTCCTACACTCTATATGTATATGGCTCAATGTGAATGGGTATTATTGACGTCCCATATCGACTAATTTACAATATATAAGTTGGTTTTGTGACGTTGAGTTAAATTTACAGTTCACTTCTTGACATGGTATCAAAGCCATGGGTCAGAGCCTATCCTAACAAAGATTGTATTTTGTTGGGTCTATTGTTACACACGCTATTGCACTACTATTGGACCACCAATTAATGTCTTGTCCCATGCTCAAGATGTATATGTTTCAATGTAAGGGAGGAGTGTTAGAAGTATCACATCTACTACAAATAAGGCCAATTTATAGTATATATTTGGGTGCAAACCTTACATTACAACGCGATTTTGTGAGATTGAGTTAGGCTTAAAGTCCACTTCATAACATGGTCAGAGTCGTAGGTTTGAGCCTATGACAGTGCAATTTTATGAGGTTGAGTTAGGCTTAAAGTCCAGTTCATAACATGGTTAGAGTCGTGGGTTATAGCCTATCACATTGTAGTTTGTTGTTTGTTGGGTCCTACACTCGATATGTATATGCCTTGGCATGAAGGGGTGTTATTGAAGTCCCACATCGACTAAAGATAAAGCAATTTATAGTATATAAGTGAGTGCAAACCTTGCCTTACAAGTTAGTTTATTGAGTTTGAGTTGAGTTTAAAATCCACTTATATATTATTGCCTTTATCTCTAGTCAATGTAGGACTTCAAACACATCCCCTTATGTTGAGGCATATACATCTCAAGTGTCGGACTAGAGATTAATGGATGGTTCAATAGCTCAAGATGTAAATGCTTCACGTTAGGGGTGTGTTGGAAGTGCCACACTAACTAGAGATTAGGTCAATTTACAATATATAAATGGATGCAAACCTCGCCTTATAAGCCAGTTTCAGAAGGTTAAGTTAGGCTTAAAATCCATTTCTTAGAAAATGGTATGAGATTCATGGGTTAAAGCCTATCTTAATGAAGTTTGTTATTTGGTGTGTCTATTCTTCAACCCACTATTGAACCATCTATTAATGTCTAGTTTCACATTTGAGATGTATATGCCTCGATGTGAGAAGGTGTGTCAGAAATCCCACATCGACTAAAGATAAGGTCAATTTACAGTATATAAGTAAGTGCAAACCTCAACTTACAAGTCGGTTTTGTAAAGTTGAGTTAGACTTAAAATCTACTTCTTAAAATGGTATCACAAATCATGAAATCAAGATTTGTTCATCACAACCTATGTTCGCACATGTACACATGTCATAGTGTGTGTGAACTCCTCCCCTACCTTCTTTCCACGTGATATCTTAGTCTATGTTGATACTTCATCGACAACTTAAACAATAGTTCACATACCATCCCAAATGCATAACTTCAAATTTATACAAGTTGCCTCAATCTAAATAAGCATTGTAATAACATATAACTCTTTTAAATAAAATCACAAATCAATCAGATACAAAATTTAATATTCATTTGCAAATATACAAACATACATATTAAATATGAGTTAAAGTGTTATAGAGAAAAAAATATGAACATATTGTCTTTTACCTTAAGTAAAATTATGCTCGATTAAGAAATTTGGATAGAAACTAGGTTGAATTATAGTATTATTTTCACTTGGGCAAAAAATGCTTTTCTTGAGTGAAAATATAAAAAAAAACAATCCAAATTTTAACATCTCTTTCAAAATCATTTCAATCACACAACTTCTGAACGATTCAAAATGATCAGTCCAAACCATGACTACTTCAAACATCATTCATTCAACTATATAAATCTCAACTCAAACATTTAAAAACAAGTTCAAACAACATATAACCACTAAAACATAAAATGCATCCAATCGACCTCTATGGCCAAAATTCATTGAAAGTCATCTATCCAAATTTCATCAACATAGACTATATTTCTAAAATCAAATAGAGTGATCACATCATTCCCACATTACATTTCACTTCATCATTCATACTATATATAAAACAAGCAAATCAATTATCTTATCCATCAATCATTAAATTCAATATCCAAAGATATTCTTAACCGTTATTGAATCTGGTGACCATGTCACCTCCACATCCATATAATCTAACCTACGAATGTCAAAAAATTCCATACCCCCAGATATTCGCGGATAAAACCCGCAACGGTTAGGAAATGGATATTAAAAATGAATATCTGCAAATAACGGGTATAGATATTTTTTAAACCTGCATGTTAACGAGACAGGTACGTGTATCATAGTATCCGTACTCGTGGATACCCATACCCACTAAACTTTAATTTACCAAAATACCCTTTTATATATATATATATATATATATATATATATATATATATATATATATATATATATATGTGTGTGTGTGTGTGTTTTGCGTACTATATTCGAGATAAAGAATTAGAAATAAAACCTCAATTTGTAATATTGAAAGCAAACTTGGTTTCCATCACTATTATATCAATTAATTGTAACAATTATTGAATTATTTCACTTTGTTCTTGCATGAGTTTAGTATGAAGGAAGCTAACAAAGTTGCCCACTTTCATTGTAGGACATCTAGATTTTATGGTGGCATTTATGATTATGACCATTTATGATTATGAGCATATACCCAATTGTATTTTTATTATGAAAGAAATGCAATAACGATATTTACTTCTAAAAAATTCAATTAATTTAATCCCTTACTTTGATTATCATGCTCACCTTTGTCTTTAGTTTTGACAACTATCAATCAATTTTGTCTATTTAAAAACTAATTTAAGTATAATGTGGCTATATTTAACAACAATTTGCTTATAATTAAAGGAAAATAAAAACAGACGTCTTTTCGTAAGGATCATAAGAATTCTATATGAGAAAGAACTGTCCTTAAATTAAATAGAATTATTACAGATGCTATCTTTTTCTCTGAATATCATAATTTTTGTGTTAATCTCAATTCGTATGTTCGATAATTGATAAAATAAAAAATGAAAACAATCATTTGTTGCTAAATTAAACATTAATAAACTGCGAAATTATAATGTAAAGATATATTATTTCTTTTATAGTTATGTGCGCGATCCTAGAAATTTCAATAATTAGAAAAATATATAAATATAGTTAAATATTTTAAGTAAAAAATAAAATAGTTTATTAATTATAATTTAAAAGATTTATTTTATTTTAAAATAGTTTTAAAAAATAAGATTTGGTGAATAATTATTCGGTTAGAAAAAAATATTATTAGATATGGTTAGATGTTAGGAGATATTTTTGGATATTGTTATATTGTTACAAATTAAATGATATATTGAGATATTGTTAGATGTTATTGGACATTCTCATATACTATTAGATTGTTATTGTTAGATAATAACAAGTGAGAATAAAATATTGTATTTTTATTAGAAATTTTTGTCTTATAAATATATAGGAGGACAAAGTTTAGGAGGAAAATTTTAATAAAAATGGCATCAAGTCAAGGAAGAAGGGAAAAACGATTTAAAGGTTGAGTTTTTATGGGGAAGAAGGAAGAAGTGAAGAGTAAAAGGTAGGAGTGAGCTTATATTATTGTTTTCTTGTTTATAAGTGGTGTAATATTTTATATGAGTCTACATTGTGGAGTATATGTTATTAGTATAATTTTGATGACATGTTAATATGTTGTTTGGAAATGTAAATGTATGCTTACGCGCGGTGAACCAATAAAAGGTGGTGAAGGGTAACTCCTAATAGTTATACCAGAGGTGTACTTCACTCATATTTATGAAAAGGTAAATAACATACATCATATCTTTGGAAAGTCGACAAAAAGAAGACATTTATGACAAATATATGGAAGAAAATTTTTATCTTCTTTGACCTTCCATATCAGTCGAAGTTAGAAGTTAGACACTACATAGATATAATGCATGTAAAGGAAAATGTGTGTGATAGTTTAATTGGTACACTTTTGAACATTCACAATAAGACAAAGGATAAGATGAATGCTCGTTTGGATTTGATTGAAATGAAGATATGAGAAGAGTTGAAACTAAGAAAGGTAGGTAAGTTTGTTTATTTACACCCTAACATGTTACACTATGTCTAAATAAGAAAAAAAAAGTTTATGCCAATGTTTAAAGAATGTCAAGGTACCACAAAAATACTTTTCAAATATTAAAAGCTTAGTATTTATGCAAGATTTGAAGCTAGTGTTAATAGTTTATGCAAGATTTGTACTCTAAAACTCATCAGCTCACATTTTTCCTGTTTGTGAGATATGATTCTAACATGCTCTTCCTACACAAGTAAATTCTAGTTAAACTGGGTATTGAATCTTGCACCATTGATGAGACTTGTCTTCTTCATTCTTTGTTTGTAAAGTTGGTCTAAGGTTGCGGATACATAAGTCGCACTTGCACGTTGACATTTGTTCAAAGTTTGTTAATTCTTCACATAGTTTCTTAAGCTTTCCATAATAAGTGATATTAGTATTATATGCTAAAGGACTCTATAGTGCATACATTTTCATAATAACAAAATCTATAATGAAATAAGATAATCTGGATACTCATATTCCAGTTAAGCCAAAGATAATTTAGATGATATATTTATACAAGGATTGGATAAAGAAAAGGGTAGACTAGATCAAGAAATTATTAGACTACGATAAGTACCCAATAGACGCCATAGTTAAGTAGATAGTAAACACTATGATTATATATTTGTTTATCTAATGTGTGTTCATGATTTTTAAGCAAGACGCATCATAAGCAAATTAGTATAGGATAAATGAAATCTGAAGACTAGAGCAAACAACACAAAAAGTGAAGATTAATTGAGCTTAATCAAAGATGTTGGCCAAATGAGTTAAAAAGAAAAGTTAGATCAGATGACTAAGCTCACTAGATGTCTTAGATCACTAGGTGACCAAGCCATCAGATGACTCAAATAGTAGTGACTCAGATAAACTCAATAGATGAGTGTGTTGACCACAAAAGTTAATGTAGGTCAACAAGACCATTGCACGACAAAGTGATTTGAACGATAATTATGTTGATTAGACGAATCAAGTCAACACCTAAAGATAAAAGTCAAATATCACTACTAGACGAGTACGCTCATTAGAGAACTCAATTAAGAGATTAACCAAATGACTAAAAGTATAATGACCATTAGATGGGCCAAGATGAGTTGGCCAGACTACTTGAAAACGTTAGCAAATCACTAGGTTATACAAAGAATAAAGTATGATATTATGAATTAAATTTGAACATTGAAATTGATGATTAGATCAACAAAGAGAACATCATCAAAATCATCAATTTGCTAATCAAGAATTAAAAGATCAACATTGATTGAAGAAATATTTGAAGAAGATCAATTGTTGATTCAATATCTTATTGAAGAAGAATATATGAAGAAAATCTTCTCTGATTGAAGAATGTGAATATTGATATAACATGGTAAACTAGTCACGAACAAGGAAATACTCTAATGATCAAAGATTACAAGAGAATATCCTGGAAATGATAGCCACAATGGTAATATGATTGAAGAAATTCAAATTGAAGAAATACAAAAAAGGAATTAATAGATAATTCGAGGAAGCAAATATTTTAAATGATATATCAAGAACTTTCGAATGAAGTGCAAATAAGATATTGAGAAGATATTCATATGAATATACATTAACAGTCAAATTACACAATGTCATTATAAATACCAAGACCTAGATGAAGAAAATAAGAAGGTGTGAGAGATAAATGGTGAAAGAATAGAGAACAAACAAAATTTTCAAATACTAAAGAAGATTCAAAGAGAAAAGAGAATGTGAGCTTATAGTCAAATTCAAGTTGTTGAGTAATATTGAGTTGAGTGAAAAATCACTGTAAGATGTAATATCCTTCGCAACGTAAATTATGCCCAATAAGCTTTATTGTTTTCTCTCTTATTTTGAGAATTTGTTATTGTAATATCAATTGAGATTTCTTGATCTCAAAGGGATATTGAGAAGGATATTTGAAGAGGTTTATACTCTTTCTAATATAGAGAGGTTGATAGTCGTTGTAACTTGGAAAGGTTAATACTCGTTGTAACTTGGAATGGTTGATTCTCATTGTAACCTAGAAATGTTGATACTCGTTGTAACCTAGAAAGGTTAATATTTGTGCTAATCAAGGGATTTGACTAGTGAAATATCTTAAGGACGTTGTTAAGAAACTGGACATAGTCTTTGTTGGGAATAGTCCAAGTGTGAGTCAAAAAGTCCCACATTGGATATAATAGACAAAGTTAAACACTATATAAGAATAAAGACCCATAACAACATTGCCTTAAGGTTTTGGTGTAAAAGTGGTGTCTGAGATCTTATATGTGTAAGACTAATGTCATATAACCATATGGAACCACAATCTCTCAATGACCATAACCATGACCATAACCCATATGTGAAAAATATAAAATATAAACCCAACAGTGGTATCAGAGTCGATGGTTCGGAGTGACTGACCGCATAACCACAACCAAAGGGGGTCACTCATACACCTGAAGGGAAATATATCATATGAAAAAGAAAAAAAAAACAAGGGACTCACCCTTGAGACCCTTGAGGGGAGATGTTGGGAACAGTCCAAGTGTGAGTCAAAAAGTCCCACATTGGATATAATAGACAAAGTTAAACACTATATAAGAATAAAGACCCATAACAACATTGCCTTAAGGTTTTTGTGTAAAAGTGGTGTATAAGGTCTTATATGTGTAAGACTAATGTCATATAAACATATATATGTCAACCACAATCTCTCAATGACCATGATTATAACCATAATTAACCCATATATGAAAAATATATATATAAACCCAACAGTCTTAGTGTTTGGTTGAACTAGTATAGATGTTTGTGTGCAATCTCTTTCTTAAACTCTTATTTTAATTATTTTATTATTGCATAAAACGTTTTAAAAAGGTCTACGACTCTATTTATCCCCCCTTTTATAGCTACCTTGCACCAATAAGTGACAATTGTTAATTCTCTGTTTGCATTCAGCAAGCTCAACCCTTAATTATTTTATGTGTGGTTCTTCACAAAGGAAATTTGTTCTTTTATGTCTTGCTAAAGTTCTTGTGCCACCTTCATATGTGACATGATTTACTACAATGCTTATTCTATGGGTTTCTTTTTCTATTATGATGATTCTTCATCTGAATGTTTAATAAAATTTGTCCACAAATCCAAATTTTTTCCTTGCTCTCAATATAGTCCTAAGAGCATGAACTCATTCATCATAATTTTCTACCTTCAATTGAACTTATGTTAACATAATTATAGGATTTTCATTGGGAGTAATGTCGTAAGGAGAGATGGTTTTCTTAAAGGTCATTGTTTCACCACCATTGATGTTGCCTTCTATGTTGGCCATGGTAGCAAAACTAAAACGTTATTTCTTTATTATTTGGTTGGTGGCGTGTGGTCATTCTTAATTGGTGGAGTGATTTATCTAGTTAATTTTTCACAAAGTGAAGGGGATTTTAACTTGCTAAATAGCTATGTGGAGGTAACCCTCCATTACCAACTTCTTAGAGCAACTATTGCTACTTAGATCATGGAAGTTTGTGACAATAATAAGTATATGATGTGCTTAGATGGTTTGGGTCTTATGTGCACACTATGTTGATGTATTCAACAAGTTTATAGCCTGGGTTGACTAGCCTAAGTAATATTTGAAATTTCATATTGAAAAGGATAAATCATTAAATCTGGTTTTCAACAAAATATTTAGTAAGTGTGGGTCATGAACTTGTGTTGACTATAACTCAGAGTCCCTGATCGAAACCACACTTTACTAATTGTTAAATCAAGTACTTATCCTTAAACTAAAAGTTATAATTAACAATTAGGTTTTTTTATCTAAGAACGTAACGATCCAAATACTACCATTTAATTGAGACTTAGTTTAACAAACTTACACTTAAAGACAATGGTGCAACTTAGAGTTTGATGTATGTGCAATTGATGAATGTAAACATAAATAATATTTTGTTTTGTTATACTATTTTAGAGGGAGAATGCTTTGGTTGTTATAATTACTTGTACGTTTGAAGTGTAAATAGGTTGTAGTCAAAGGATCTTTCTTTGACTTGTATTTTTTACCAAATTTATAGTTATTTTTCTGAAAAATATAATATATATGTATATATATATATATATATAATTATTATATAATTTTGTTTTGATAAATTTTACATGTTAAAATACTATTTTGTACGGGTATATTATGTGCTACTAAAATAGAATAAATATATATTCAAATGAATGATTCATAATAAAAGAGATTTCTTCACGAATACCCAAGAACTTTTTTTATTAAAGCTTGAAGTCGTTTTCTAGATACAATGTTATGTAAATAAATGGGAAAATCGGTTTGATATTTCTCCAAAATCGAGATGATCCGCAACTGTTTATGAATGCTTGAGTTTGTTCTTGCACATAAATTAAAGTTCATCTTGGTAATACCCAAATATTATAATTTTCTTTTCTTTAAGATTTTTTAATTCTGAAACTAGATGTTTGTTGCTTGTAAATAAACCCAGTTCTTAATGACAAAGCTGTTTTCAGTAGGTAACACCTCATATAAAATAACTTATTTGACCTCGAAATTAGTGCAATCTATTATTTCTTAATTCTTTGTTTAATAGGTAGTTAACCTTTCACGCACATGAAAAATAACCCCACAAACAACCGCTACTAACGCACAACTTCTTCTTTTCCTATCTATTATTTTATTCAATTTTTAAATAAAAATTAATTAAACTTGTATTCAACTCAACTAACCCCCCATAAATAATAGATATCACAATTCACTCTATCATATACTACTATTATTGTTTTTCCCAATTAACTAACTTAACATTATCAATGCTAGATTTAAATAACACAGGATGTGCTATTACTATACTTTCAAATCACAAAGTATAAAAAAATATCAAATACAAACCCACCTACCAGTTTAAACTAATGTAAAAGAAAAGCCCTAACTTGTATATATATATTATCCCATGTATTCAATTAGAAAGCTGCCATTTTTAACTATTCTTTCTTAGCATGTTCCCAAGAATAATATATTTCTTTAGTAGCTTGTAAATTCATTTTATTTTATGATTATGTGTATCTAAATTTACACTTGCAAACCTAAGTGCAATCGTTTTATCTTTTGGGGCTTCAATTTTATAAAGTGTTATTATAATTTAATTTATAATACACTCTAACCCATTGTGTTAATAAAAAATAATTCAATCATAAGAGAAAAAACTAAAGAGCATAAAGTCCTCTTTGTAACATCATCAACTTGGTGTAGCAACTACCTGAATCATGATTGATCCTGCATGTGACAGTGTGATTCTTATAATATGTTCCTTTTGTCCCTCTTACAAGTTGCTACTATTCCTTTTGTCCATACAAATTGGTTCAATTCATGATTCCAATGATGTGCTACAGCGACGGCCACCAACAATTTGATTCCATATCCTCTTTTTTATTATTTTATTCTATTTTAGTCAACTGAAAATCAGAAAATGAAAAGAAAAATCAGAATGAATAATAAGCATTGTAATTACCTAACCCAACGAGAAAACAAATGAAAAAAATTCTTGGCTGGTTAATTTATGCCTGAAGGACTCAAGCTGAAAGCTGCAAGTTGGATATAAGAAAAGAAGGAGTAATCATAACCTCAGAAACATGTTCAAACGATGAGCAATATTCTCTAAACCAATATGATAACATAAATCTTTGTCCAGAAACATTAGGAGATGGATCCTTAAGAAATGTCAAGATGGGCATTTTTTTTTTATGATTATTGTAGAGACCTCTGTGATTGGTTATTGAATATGATGCCTCACAGAAACTTCTATGTAGTCTTGATAATTTTAGTGTACCTTCAGATTGGTTTCCTCCAACATCTTTGAGCATAAGTTAAGTGCATGAAGTTTGATAAACTATAGTCTCTTTGCCTTTCTACCTTCAAACTTCAAACTAGAGTGTTTCGTACTCTTGGATTAAACTTCGAACATTTTGATGTCAATTGTGGGATAGTTAACTTTTTCCTACTTCACATAATAAAATCTTCCAACTAAAACGCATGTATGAGAGAACCACAAACAAATTTTCAAAATAACAATGACGATGTTAGGAAGCGAGTTTAAAAGTGAGTTTAAGAATAATTCATTCTCACAAAATTGGTTTAATAAATTCATATTTATATACACTTATATATTATAATTGTTAGAATCGAGCGTTTACCACTTGATCAAAAATTATAGCCATTAGTTAAAACACAACTCTTTTTACTTAAAATTGTAATACAAGCAACAAAGAGTGAGTCACGATTCATTCGTTTGTGACCCGGCCCACTTGGCCTCTATCACGAGATAATTGATACCACCTACAATAATAATTTGGTCATATTTTTAATTAATGTGAGATCACCAATACACCTCTTTATATTGAGTACATGGAGCATCAGAATTGAGATGACTCAATAACAGGTGACACAATAGGCCAAACTAATCTCGACTTTGATAAATTCTTAATAACTCTTATATCATATTAAGAAATGCATTTTACATCTTAATCATTTCTATAAAACCAACTCACTAAGGTGAGGTTTGCATACACTCATATATTATAATATGGTCATATTTCTAGTTCATATAGGATCTCTAGCATGCCCCTCACATCAAGGATATCAAGCATAAAAATTAAGAGAGACTTGATAGTAGGTGAACAATAAGTCTAATAATATATATATATATATATATATATATATATATATATATATATATATATATATATATATAATATAAAATATACATTTAAT
>Ga0214542_1002461_pt1 | contig 38262 bp, 13 predicted proteins | sample CNSS1metaG_FD_160096 | JGI IMG/M metagenome (GOLD analysis project Ga0214542, IMG submission 160096) | Root nodule microbial communities from cowpea collected in UCLA plant growth center, Los Angeles, California, USA - CNSS1 | ecosystem: Host-associated > Plants > Roots > Nodule | place: USA...
ATATTGTGGATTAATTAATATAGTATTTATTGTTTTAATTCAATTTCATTTTATTTTTAATACTATCATAAACTACATAGAGAAGCATTGAATTAGATTTAAATAATAATAGTAAAAAAAAAAAAAGAAGAATACAGCAAGCAACATACCATAAATAAAGCTTTTCTGCTACAAACACATGACACATACAGTACAAAAACACTCTCTTTCTCTCTTTCTCTGTCTTTGACGTTAGAAGCTTTAAATGCTTCACTTTACTCTCTCTGACACTACCCAGAAGGCATAGAAGACTTAAGAATAGAACAAACCAAACTTCACAGCACAAGCACTAATTTATACTTTTCTCTCTCCCACACTTTCCACTCCTCGATCTTCAACTCAATTCTCACTTGCTCTGTCTCTCTCCCTCTTCCATTAATGGCTTCTCTTACCTCGAGGCCTTCTTTATTATAGCTCTGCGTCCCTTTCGCCGCTTTCCCTGGGAATCAAAATCAAATACTATCAAAGTTTCCTTCTTTTTCAAATTTCGTTACATACCCTCTTCAAAAAAAGTCTTTTTTTTTCACCCTTTTATTTTCTTGTCAAATTCGTTAGTGTGAGTGAGTGCTCTTCTTGAAGGGAGTGATTTTTGAAATTCTGAACAGGAAATAAGAAAAGGCCAAAAGGGAATTTCCTGAATTTGCTTTAATTTGTTTTTCTCTTTTTCATCTCACATGGCTTTTATTGTCTAATCCTTTTATTTCTTTATTTATTTATTTTCCCCGTTTGTTTGTTTCTACTCCTTCTTTTTGTTTATATTCACTTAGTTTTGGATACTTGCAACTTCTGTTTCCATTCTGTGTCCTTTTCTAAGCAACCGTGCTACTGTGCTAAGAAGAAACTTCTCCTTCTGTTTGTGTGGTGAGGTGAGGTTTGGTGGTGCATATGTTGTGCTTTGTTACGACCTACCGACCTTTTCTGCCGGATATGCAACCTAATGATAACAGAGTTGTTCTTGTCGAGGGGTAGAATTTTGGTGAAATTTGAACGTTTCTCTTCATAGCATCAATCTATAAATATGATGCAATTCAGCGTGTGTGTGTTGTTTTTTGTGGTTCTTCTTGCTCCGCTTATGTTGGTGGTTTCTGGGGACACTGGTTTCAATGATGATGTGTTGGGTTTGATCGTGTTCAAGGCTGGTTTGGAAGATCCCAAAAGGAAACTCTCTTCGTGGAATGAGGATGATAACAGTCCTTGCAATTGGGAGGGTGTGAAGTGTGATCCTTCATCGAATAGGGTCACTGCTCTTGTTCTTGACGGGTTCTCTCTTTCTGGGCATGTTGATAGGGGCTTATTGAGGTTGCAGTTCCTTCAAATTCTCTCCCTTTCAAGGAACAACTTCACAGGGCCCATAAACCCTGATCTTCCTGGCCTTGGGAATTTACAAACTGTGGACTTCAGTGACAACAACCTCTCTGGGGAGATCCCAGAAGGGTTTTTCCAACAATGTGGCTCTCTCAGGACAGTTTCATTTGCCAAGAACAACCTCACAGGTAAAATTCCAGAGTCCTTGAGTTCCTGCTCCAATTTGGCAACTGTTAACTTCTCCTCTAATCAGCTCCACGGGGAATTGCCTAATGGAGTGTGGTTCTTGAGGGGGCTACAGTCACTTGATCTGTCATACAACATGCTGGAGGGAGAAATTCCTGAAGGCATTCAGAATCTGTATGATATGAGAGAGTTGAGTCTTCAGAGGAACAGGTTTAGGGGAAGGCTTCCTGCGGATATTGGAGGATGCTTACTTCTGAAATCACTTGACTTGAGTGGTAATTTTCTCTCTGGGGAACTCCCTCAGTCAATGCAGAGACTCACTTCTTGCACATCACTTAGTTTGCAGGGAAATTCATTCACAGGGGGCATTCCTGAGTGGATTGGGGAATTGAAGAATCTAGACATGTTGGATCTTTCTGCCAATTCATTTTCTGGTTGGATTCCTAAGTCATTAGGAAATCTTGACTCTTTGCATAGATTGAACTTGTCCAGGAATCAGTTCACAGGAAACCTGCCTGATTCTATGCTGAATTGCACCAAGCTTTTGGCTCTTGACATCAGCCACAATCACTTGGCAGGCCATGTTCCTTCATGGATTTTTAAGATGGGTGTGCAAAGCATATCTGTTTCTGGGAATGGCTTCAGCAAGGGCAATTATCCTGCACTTAAGTCCACACCTACATCTTATCATGGTCTTGAGGTTCTGGATTTGTCATTCAATGCATTTTCTGGTGTGCTTCCATCTGACATTGGAGGACTCAGTAGCCTACAAGTCTTCAATATCTCTGCCAACAACATCTCTGGTCCTATTCCTGTGGGTATAGGTGAACTTAAGTCTTTGTACATTATTGACCTAAGTGACAACAAGCTTAATGGAAGCATTCCTTCTGAAATAGAAGGGGCAATTTCACTCAGGGAGCTAAGGCTGCAAAAGAACTTCCTAGGAGGAAAAATTCCAGCACAAATTGACAAGTGTTCATCTCTAACATTTTTGTAAGTTTTCTCAACATCGTAGTTGCACAAATGTTTTGTTCTTTATTACTTAATCTGACTGATTTGTGTTTACAAACTGAGAAGGCCTTTTTTTGTGTGTATGCTTCTGTCAAAGATTATTGAGAAAAGTTGTCTTGTTTTGTGAGTTAACATTAACATGCCTACAATGTTTTGTCTAATTGTTTTCTGTCTGTGCTTTTTTCCATTGAGTTGTGCAGGATTCTTTCTCACAACAAGCTCACTGGTCCAATCCCTGCAGCCATTGCAAACCTCACCAATCTTCAATACGTAGATTTGTCATGGAATGAACTCTCTGGAAGTTTACCCAAGGAGTTAACAAATCTTTCTCATCTTTTCTCATTCAACGTGTCCAACAACCACCTTGAAGGTGAACTACCAGTGGGTGGCTTCTTCAACACCATCTCCTCCTCCTCAGTCTCCGGTAACCCATTGCTGTGCGGTTCTGTTGTCAACCACTCTTGTCCATCTGTTCATCCCAAACCTATTGTCCTGAACCCCAATTCTTCAGGTTCCAACTCCAGCATTTCCTCACAGACCCATCGGCACAAAATCATACTAAGTATCTCTGCTCTTATTGCTATTGGAGCTGCTGCTTTTATCGCCATTGGTGTGGTGGCTGTTACTGTCCTAAACATCCACGTGCGTTCCTCAATGGAACGTATGCCTGCTACATTTGCAATGTCCGGGGGAGAGGACTATAGTGGTTCGCCTGCAAATGATCCAAACTATGGCAAGCTTGTCATGTTTTCTGGTGATGCAGACTTTGCTGATGGAGCGCATAATCTTCTCAATAAGGAAAGTGAAATAGGCCGAGGTGGATTCGGAGTTGTTTATCGCACTTTTCTTCGCGATGGACACGCAGTTGCAATCAAGAAGCTTACAGTCTCCAGTTTGATCAAGTCCCAGGAAGACTTTGAGAGAGAAATCAAAAAGCTTGGAAAGATCAGGCACTCCAATCTCGTGGCACTTGAAGGCTATTACTGGACATCATCCTTGCAACTCCTTATTTATGAGTACCTCTCAACTGGGAGTTTGCATAAACTTCTGCATGATGATAGCAGCAAAAACGTCTTCTCATGGCCACAAAGGTTCAAGATTATTCATGGCATGGCAAAAGGGTTGGCCCATTTGCATCAAATGAACATAATCCACTACAATCTTAAGTCAACCAATGTTCTCATTGATTGTTCCGGTGAGCCAAAGGTTGGAGATTTTGGCTTGGTGAAACTACTGCCAATGCTAGACCATTGTGTTTTGAGCAGCAAAATTCAAAGTGCACTCGGATACATGGCGCCGGAGTTTGCTTGCCGGACGGTTAAGATCACGGAGAAGTGTGACATATATGGTTTTGGTATCCTTGTGCTGGAGGTGGTGACAGGAAAAAGACCTGTGGAATACATGGAGGATGATGTAGTGGTTCTGTGTGACATGGTTAGGGGTGCATTGGAAGAAGGCAAGGTGGAACAATGTGTTGATAGAAGACTTCTTGGTAACTTTGCTGCAGAGGAAGCAATTCCTGTGATAAAATTAGGGTTGATTTGTGCATCACAAGTGCCATCAAACCGTCCAGATATGGCTGAGGTAGTCAACATACTAGAATTAATCCAATGTCCTTCAGAAGGACAAGAAGAATTAGAATGAGTTTTGTTGCAGTCTTTGAGAAACAGCATATATTGCAGTACCTGGTGAAGCACAATCCGGTTAAAAAGCTCTACACATTCAAAGAATATCATTCAGTCACCAACTTTTGTTTGTTCAAGTTGTTGAAATTTTCTTCTCTTTTTGCTCTCTTAAATTTTGTTCATCTCTTAATGTATTACTGGATTTTTCTTCACCAGTTAGACGACTGATACAAGGATAATATATCACATATCATTATATCATATATCATATATCCCTTAATCACACATTTCCCTCCAAAGAATGAATTGCATTCTCTGAATTTTTACCTGTTGCAATTTTATGGTTTCCTCATGCTGAGACAAGTTGTGCGTTGTTCATGTTGGTACTTGCTATCAAGTACCCCACTTGGTATATGGTACACTGCTAAATGACACTGAACTTTAATGACTGTGAAAGGATGGTTCACACGAATACACGGTCCTGAGTTCAGAGGACACACTCTGCTGCACTTTCAAGAGACTTCACTATGGATCACGTGAAAGACAAATGGAGATAAACCCAAAGTTTGGTCTATAGAGACTACACCATGGAAGATGTTTTTCACTTTTGTTCTATTATGCACACACAAATTTCAAATTACTCTCTTTATAAATATAGTTCTGTTATTTTCATTTTTGTAACTTTGTTGATCCACAGTAAATAAAATTCCAACAAGAATGTAGTAGTTTGATACTTAAATCTTTTGTAGACAAAATTACAAATGCTTCCAGTATAATATTTTTTCTTCCAATGATTCATAATTATCCAAGAGACTTAGAATTATAGTGATAATTCAAAAGACTATTATTTATTTTTATAACATTTTTTCTCTCTTCTTGACGTGAGAATATCCACACATATATCTATTTCTTTTACTGTAAGAAGAAGTATGAGATGTAGAAAATCATTGCTTGAAAAAAGTTATGTTGCCAATGTTTATCTTTTGGTTGAAAAACGTTGTATATATATAGTTTGCTTTTCCATTTCCTCTTTCCGTATGAAAACAAAGATGAGATTTAGAATAAACTAAAAGGAAAGAGAAACACACAGAAGCCCTCACAACAAAGAATAATTCCACGCAGCCACAAACAATGCACCGAAGAGAAAAAAAGTAAAGGGGAAAAAAGCACCCACTTGCTTTATTCACACTTTCAAACCCAACTCTAATATTTTTTTTATTCTCTTTTGTAGAACTCTGGCACTTGATGATAGTAATTGTTGGTGCTAGTAAATTTAATAATTAAAGCTTGGACATGAAGTGAAAAAAAAATTAAAATTGGCATTGCTTATATAAAAAAAAAGATTGTTGGAGAAGTGGCACACAACACAACCTTATAAAATAGGGTTTGTTGGTTCGACATCATCAAAGCACAGGCACAGGATGTTCTTAAAAGCACCACCAACTCAAAAGCTTTTTCAAATGGCAACATTTGGTGCAGTGCATGGCAATCATGCCATGTTCCAGCTTGTGAACTGTTTCTGTCTTGAAAGAAGAATTAAGGAAAAAAAATATTGCACACTTTAATCATCAGAAATTATGTTCCATGTAGCTCATTGATTTACGTTCACGCTAGCATGTACAAAGATGATTATGTCTACGTGTGAGACAGTAAACAAAAGGAATGTGCAGATGAGTCTGCAGATCATTATTATATCATCACTGATGAATGGTTGGATGATAACTACAATTAACCTAATATAACAATGCTGTGTCTTTTGCTTCAAGCATAAAAATTGTCAAATACTTATCATTTCCTAGTTTTTGATATTTTAGTTTTTGAAATGTGTCTTCATTTTCTTATTTACATAAGTCCTTGAATGTGACTTTGAATTGTTATTCATGTGAGAACCTTATTAGTAGTTAATCTATAAATAATAATATATTTGTACCTGTACTTCTAGATTTTGAAATATGTTATAATTGTGAAATGAGATATATTTGAGGATAAAGGGTTGGAATCTTAGTATGAATTTAGGTTTTTATACTTAGAAGTGAAAAAGTTGAGCAATAATCTTTGTTAGAAAAATATTTTCGATGAGGATACTTGTCTGAATCGGTTACCAATACAAATTTCAACTTTTATATTATTGATGTCTTTTCAGAAAGAATTTACCAGAAAGATACAATATTAATGAGACATGACTTCACATAAGAGATTGACATCACTTCCAACCTATGATCTTAAAACAATAAATTTAGGTTTAATTAGTCGGATGGTACCCACTTTCGTTCATATGTGTCAGTTTGGTACCCGCTTTTAAAAATGTGTCAATCTAGTTTCAACTTTTGAAGAAGTGTCTTAATCAGGTCCCTTTCAGACAAAAATTACTAAAGTCGTTAACTTAATTCATGACTTTTACCACTAAATTTTAATATAAATATCAATACTTAATTTTGTAAGTCATTTTAAATATCAATACCGTTAACGGTATTAATAATTTTTTGTTGAAAATGACCTGATTGAGACATCTTTTCAAAAGTTGGGACTTAATTGACACTTTCTTAAAAGTGGGCACTAAACTGACACATCTAAATGAAAGTGGTATCATCCGATTAATTAAACCATAAATTTAAGTATATTCTCCTTTAATAGTGTTCAACTTTTCTTCATTACTTACTGTGAGATTTAGACTCACTCATGTTTTCAACAAAACTAATGTTTTGTTTGATATTATATATCGTGATGAGTTACTTTTTAAAAGATATGTATTTTTTTTCTAATGAACTCTCCGATGTTTTAGAAAACGGCTTTTCTGTGTATTTAAGGAGTTCTTAAGAAAGAAAAGGTAACATGAAGTGGTGTAAGAAAGAAATGATTAAGATGAAGTTTGATGAAGAAGTTTGAAATAAGTAGGAAGTGAAAGAGGTACACTAAAATAAACTTTGAAACCATGTTATGCACTTGCACCTTTTGGTTTACTTTGTGGAGACAAAATGACACACAATCCATGAACTGAATGAGAGCATGTACAAGGCTAGATAATTGTGTAGCAGAACTTGTGCATCAAATTTTAAACAAAACTATTCGTGGCCTTCAAGAACAGAATATGAAATGCTTTTTAGAACCATAATAATTAGTTAGTGACCATGACTTTTGCGTAAGAAGAAAAGAACCCAAGAAGAGTGTGATATGTGTCATATCTCACTTATGATGCTCTGCAATATTTAATGGATCACATTCAAATTTACAAATATAGAAATTTTTTACTACTTAAAAATGGAATAAGTTAAGATTAACCCAATTTAGGAAATATTATTTGAGAAAATAAAAATTTAATAAAATATGGGATTTTGGTTTGAAAGAAGTCACGTAGAATATGAGAAAGTAGTTTGTCATATGTTCTCAAATTTGAAAATAAATATTCAGTTAATATATAAATAAATTATTAAGCTAGAAACTATCTTCTTCTCTTCTTTTTTTTTTTTGTCAAAAATGTACTCATGTTTTCTTTTAAAAATTGGTGAGCCTTATCCCCACCAACTCAAATTAGACTTTTTGTTGAAGAAAAAGGCTCATTGAAGTCACGAAATAAAATTAGGTTGAGAGCTTTTTTTTGCCTCTTCCGTCAACCTAAGGCGTTTGACTTAAAATAGTCAAAAGTTTAAAGTTACTTTTGAATACCAAGAGTTTATGACCAAAATACCTTTATTAGTGAAAAAAAAATTTAATAACAACTTTTAAAATAAAATAAAAAACAAGTTATTTAAAAAATAATTTTGTGACCATCGTAATTAAAATAAAATCTTTAGTTTGGTTCTACAAATAACCAATTTAGAAAGTCTTTTTAAAACTTATTTGCAGTATTTTTTTTTTTTTAGTTTCTCTCTTTCACTCATGCTTGTTTTACTTTGGTTCTCTTAGATTCGCTTTGTCTTGGGTATTCACATTGGATATACCTTAATTTCGTTGATAACAAAAGCATTCCCTTTTGGCAACTTCACTTCTTCCTTTCCACCTACCACAAGATCACAATGGGATACCTTAAAAAAAAAAAAAGGGTTAAATATGATTTTCTTTCCTTAACTTTAAGTGAATTTTAAAATTAATCCATTTCAAAATTCTAGACTAATTTAATCCTTTATTTTTCAAAATACGTAAATTTAATCATTTTAATCAAATTGTGTTAAGTTTATTTAACATCTCAAACACGCTTTATAATAGTATTTGACTTATTAAAGCAAAAATGTGTCAAACAGTATAAACAACTCAAATACAATTTTGAAATGCATACGAAACATCAACTAAACCTAACAAAATTTGATTACAATAACTAAATTCACGTATTTCGAAAGATGAAGGACTAAATTGATCCAAAGTTTCAGAATGAACTAATTTTAAAATTCAATGAAAATTAAAGGACCCAAAACATACTTCACCTTAAAAAAAATATGTGAATTATTAAACTCACCAGTATTCATTGATTTTTTTTATTTATTTTAAACATGATTATTTAAAAATTATTATTTTTTGAATATAAACTCAAATAAAAAGTTGATCAGAGTATAATTTATATAAAATTACATAGTAAAATATTAGTATAAATAAAATTAGTATCACTGAAAGATAAATTCAAATACGTTTCATAGTAAACTATAAGTTTAAGTAAAATCAGTCTGTTTAAATATAATTAGTCTATTTCAAAAAATAAATGTAATTCTATAAGTGAAAATAAAAAGATTAAATCTATAAAATCATATTACAAACAATTATTCGATTATTGATGTTTATAACTTTTCTGTGATAATTTGATTCTAAACAAAGTGGATAGGTAAAATATTTGTAACTGTTATTTATCCCTTAAAAGTAATCATTTAGTATCTACAACGAATTTTGATACAAATCTTTGTGTTAATCCTACTTCCAATTCCTCTTATGCATCCCCAATTCTTTTTATTTTTTTCATTTTCCATAAGTAGCAACAAGGTTACATTTTGTTAGATTCAAAAATATTTTTTTTACAAACATTTTATTTGACAAAATTGACAAAGTTACTAAATAAAATAATTTTTTATTTTTTCATGAAAGTTACAAAATAAGACAATAAAATTTTAGATTTTTTTTACCAAAAATAATTGTTTATCAAAATTTGTCAAACAAAACTTTATTAATCTATCATAACTATTACTTGCTACTTGGTAAGAATAAAAGGGCGACACCAACCTAACAAGACATTTCAGAAATCAGATTCAACCACACTTTTTTTGAAGAAAAACTAGCCTCAAAGAAGCCTACAAAAGTTCTTATTTTTGAGATCACAAGAATAGTATGTATAATAAATCTGACAAAACCAAATATACTTTACCTCCTATATTTTCATTTACAGTTTCTTTAGTCTCTCGTTTTGGCTAAGGTTCTCACTATTACATGTTCAATACAAAAATTCAGTGTGTTATGACTATTACACTTCCTCTTTCCTTTTGATGTGTTCCTTCTTTCCATGGACATGCATCAAAATTAAGCCCCAGCAAAGCCACATTGGTCACATCCCTGACTCTTGTGCTTCACCTTGCTTTCTGCTTCCACTTCTTTTCTACTTTGAGGTTAACACTATACCATTTCCCTTATCTTTTTCCTGCTGAAAACTAATCATCCCAGTTATTCTCCCATCCATCTTTGTTTGATGATCTAGAAGTAAGGCCGTTTGCCGAAATGCTTCCGGCAAGTGCTGCCGGTGACTTCACTGCCACATTGTCGTCCCAATCATCATCCCAATCCTGATCCCAACCTTCAGCAGATTCCATATGGGCAGCAGCAGCAGACTCAGGCTGGGCCATTTCAAGCTCTTGATATGGAATCTCATTCTGACGTTTCTTCCTAAAAGCGCAGCAAACCCATGTTGCTCCAATCATTAGGACCATGAATATGAGGAAATAGGCACAATTTACTGGAGTCAAAATTTTGTCATAAGAAGGAAGACGCAGAAAAAAGTTATTTGCAGGTGTATGAACCAGGTGAAGCACACAATCCTCTTTTCCAGCAGCTTTCAAAGTCAATTGGGTACTTTCATTGCTACTTCGTGTGATGTTGATCTGAAAAATAAGAGTGCAGAAGCAGTAAGGTGGGAACTGTAGAAACCAGATGCAATAGAGTAAAGGAAGAAGTTTTGGTCATCAATTTTATTTCTCATGTAAAACATCTAAAACAATATACAAAACACACAAGCTTGAACAGATGATATTGAGACAGCAAGTACAAAAACCAACAAATAAGAACTTTAGACATGAAAGATCACCCTGTTCTTCCTAGACAGATGCATAAGGAAGAGCAAGAAGTATGAGCCATGAAGTGATGGTAGTGTAACGGCAAGAGGTGGAATAATAATTGACTGGATTTGAAAAATTGCACAAATTAAATTATGACAGTTTGTAAGAGAATTACTTTCTTAAGGGAATTAGATATAAGCAAACATTATAATCCGAATTCAACTAACTTCAATATTTCCCGAGTATTATAAGTTTGGATGAGTTGAACAATATGAACTGAAATGGAAAATAAGGGAACAGCTAACCCTTTGTGGGAAAACATTACAACACTTTCAGCCAACATTCAATTGATTTAAGACAATTAGTAGAGTAATTTAAATGAGATTTAGTGAACATTCAGAATTTCCTGCCTAAAATAAGATAGGTTTTAAATACTATTAAAATTTTGAAGGTAAAAAATATTTAAAATCTCTTTCCCTTCATTCCTGTTGCATGCATTTTCATTCTCCCTTGCCCTAGCATAAATGAACAGTCATTAGTGTCCTTTCCATTCAACTTCGTAACTTAGGAACTGTTACATAAAGTCAAACGAACACAGATTCTGAAATTTCATTGCTCAGTGAGCCCTGAAAAGTAATAAAATTGATTCAATTTACCCAAAACCCTTTGTCTAATGTTCATTGGTATTTTTTAACGAAAGAAATTTTGACTGTCCAAAATAATACTTAAGTGTTCAGTTTGTCTCACAATAAACAATAAATTGAGACAGTGGTCAGGAAGAAGTATATCTCAGGCCTTTTGCTTCAGTTGGAAGAACAAGGGATATACACAGTAAAATAGTAACTTCATACATAAATAAAAACATGAATAAAGAAAGAAAGATCAGTTTAAGATAATATGATTAATACCTCTTCTGTTTTATTTTTGTCAACTTCTATAACTCCAAGAATATTTTCAAAATCAGTACGAAGCGTCACGTTGATGATGCCATCTCCTTTGTTTTGAAGAAGAACAACCAAGTATTTGGGATCTGGTTGTAGTTTACAAAGAATATGAAAATAAGTTCATAATTTTGACTTTCATGAAAACAATACTACATTAGTTAAAAAATTGACCTATAGTTTCAACACAAGTACATGCTTTAGTACACCTCAACAATTAGTAGTTAGTATTTCTCCAATTGTTCCACTTAAAGATATAAAAATACAAAGGTACCAGCCTCATAAAAATAAAGGGTACTGGAGGACTCTCCTATCATAAACATCATTTAAAAAATAGAGAGGTGCATGCACCATTATTGCTTGCATTGTTTCTTCACATGATAAAGGGCCAAAGGCAAAAAGTCTACACAACTAACAGTCAAAATTCTCAAAACAAGCTCGATCAGTCTGACTGGTTCAACAGGTTAAACAAAAGCTGATGAATATAGAAGTTTACTTTGCGTATTACAAGCAATCAATTCTTAAATGAAAGCAAATAGGACTATAGTAATTAAAAACTGCTATATTATTGGTTAAAAATAGCTCCACCACCACAAGGAATGATTGGTTAAAAATTAAAAGGAAAACTACGTTTTTAGTCCCTATATTATTTTGTCAAACTAAGTTTACTCCTACTTTTAAATTGATGAATTAGTCATCCAACTCTTAACATTATATGAAATTATTCCTTCTTTATGCTAAATTTACCATTTAGGGGCGGTTTTTGAATGCTAAAAGTTAGGACGAGGAATTAACTTCACATGTTTACCAAAGTTTTGCGACCAATTCATCAATTTGAAGTTATAGGAACTAAAACCCAGTTTCACCAAAAGTACCTAGAAACATATATGTTTTCCAACAATTGAACAAAGGGTTCTATGTTTTTTGATCCTATAAATATTACAAAATTTTGGTTTTAGTTCTTAAAAAATGTTAGTTTTTTTACTTTATATATCTGTTTATAAGAATGGCCCTTGTTACTATTTAATGATGACATGACATGCATCTAAACATGTCCCGTCAGAGACCACTTTGACAAAAACATCTAGATGCATGCCACCTTATCACTATTTATCTTAATTAGAGGATGAGTTTAAAGGAAGGAAAGAGGAAGGGAGAAAAAAAATTGTGAAATTGATTGGATTAAGAAAAAAAATACTAAGTAAAGAAAAATAAGTACAAATGCTGTAGTTGCTTTAATAGATGGGATAAAATAAATGTTTTTAATATTAATATATTTTGAAAATAGTTATAGTTAATAAAATACATTTAAATATATATATATATATATATAAATTAAATATAGAATAAATTTTAAATTAAAATAAAATAATATAAAGTTTAATAAATAATTTTTTTAATATTAAAAATACATTAAAATAAATCACTTTTAAAGCATTAAATTTTAAATTAATTAATTTAATTTAATTATTATTTTAACATTTGTTATTTTAATTATTTATCTAAAAAAATTATAAATAAAATATTATGGTTTTATCCATAATTGATACACATTCAACTTTCATCTCAAATTTTCTCATATATTTACGTGTGTGTATGTATGCAGAGCAAGTTTATTGTGATTTTTTCACAATTATTCTATCTCGTCTTATTTCTCTTTGCACAGTAAATACACGCATTGCCATGGTTTGAAACAAACAGTCTGTAAATAGTAATAGATAGCATTGCAAAAAGAATAAACTTATGAGGACCAAAACTAACAAAGAGAATTCCAAAGGACTGAAAAAAACTGAGTGACTAAAAACAAATTTAGGCCGTAATAAATTATTACTAGTTTAGCAACAATGACCTAGCCTTTTTATAAAATATTTATTTACACAAAGGGAAGGAGAACACGAAGGGTATATATGATAAATATTCAAAAAGAGTTTAAAGATAAAAGAAAGAAGGGTAAATAGTCGATTCAAAATATCAAGTATTGACATATTTTGTGTTTAGTTTAGAACAATAAGAAGAAAAAAATCAATCCTAATACAAAAACTTCAATTCTATTAATTTTGTTTCAACGGGTAATGGTTAAGGTAAATAATAGTAACATGCGTTTGTTAATGTATTAAAGAGAATATTAACATTAATATAGAATTAAATGTTAATATGCAATTAACCTTGAACTTTTTGTTTTGTAAATTTAAAATCCTTAGTGATTTCTTCAAAGTTAATTGCATATTAACATTAATTCTCACTTTAATAAACAAGGGTAACAATTACTAAGATAAAACATGTATTCAATAGCCTTAACTATTGATAGAGTCCAAATAATATTAACAGAATTAATTTTTTTGTAATAAGACTGCAGCTTATTTTTATTGTACTATAAACAAAATACGTCAAATACTTGTTGTATTGAGCTAAATATTTACCAGTAAAGAAAAAATGATAAAAAGTTGTAAATGTAGAAAAGCTACCCAAGAAATGATCAAACACTTGATCTTACAGAAAGCAGCTGCTTACCTCATCCCAAGAAAATGAGAGAATTAGAGTCTCATTCCTTTCTCGCTTTTTTGTTTTAATAACTCATTTCTAAAACAATTTTACACCACTCAACAATCAATTTCTCATCCAAAATCTATTAGGTTTTGAAAATTGTTTCAAAGAGAAGTATTTTAGAAACCAAAAACAGCTGGGAGATGTTTTCTCATCCTCCTCTGTTTTATTAAGTCATCCCTGTTCAAGGAACAAACTTGTTAAAAATTAGAAAATAGAAACTTGCCCAGGGAAAAAACACTTCCAAATGTACTTTTGGGGACACAAGAGTTTAAAAAACAGAAAACAATTTTTGAAATTAGTTACAAACTACACTCCACCAAAACCAGTAAGGTATTGGCTTCTAAAACCAATCAAACTAGTCATCAAAACAGGCTGTAGAACTCAAGACTAAAAAATAGCCTAACAAAGAATTCTGTGCGGTGTTTGTTAATAGTGGGAGACAACTTGGGTCCAAGCAAAACAGAAAAGGCCAAAAAGGTTATGGTGGATGGCATTGAAGGTTATTGAAGCAAGGCAGCAATAATAAAAATATAATAGTATATAAATACACTGATCTCTAAAGCTAAAACACAGTTTCATATGGGAGAATGCAAAATAAAAGTTGATCACTAGACCCCACAAATGACCGAGTAACAGAAAAAATGGAGGGTAGAATGAATAGGGAAGCAAAAGAAGTTACGAGATGGAAAAGAAAAAAAAAAAGGGTGGGTGGACGGAGAAGGTAACTGAAAAATGGAGGAGAACAAGGGAAGAGAATAGAAGGTGGGGTTTTTCACTTGAAAACGCATGTCACCATAGGTGATGAAATTTTGTCAGTAGAGATGTAAGTGTATTGAAAATGACAAGAGATTGATACTGTCAACATTGACGTTTGGTCATTAGGGTTTCACTGGTCAAGGACATACCCACGAAAATGGGTCAGATTGTGTAGTAGTGGTCCTTTTTTAGGAGAGAACTTTATGCCATAACCATTTTCTTAATCTGTGTTGCCATGAGAATGACTACGGCCATAGAAATACCACAAGAATCCACCACGCCATAAATATATATGGTGTAGCAGAAGAAGCAGAACAACATAAAAACACATTAGTGCACCACAAAGAACACACTTGATTAATTAAGCAGTGATCACTCAATTACCGCTGACTGGTTAATTTTTCTCAAAATGTATAACAATAAATAACTTCTTTCTAACTTCTAGAAATTTTATTTCAGCGACACTAATTCATTATTGATAATTTGAAATTGTTACAATAAGTAACTGATGCACTATGAGCAATCAGGGTTATCAAAGGCTGGGGGAGGGGAGGGACTTTAAAGTATAAATAACCACACAAAAAAAATATGAAAGAAACTTCTCCATAAACTAAAATTTGTTAATGCACACGAGTTAAAAATAAAAATTTATAGAAACTATATGAGGGAGTTTATACAAATTAACTTGTGCAAAAGTAGTTCAAATGAAATAGCCCTTTCCGCTTTGATCAGGAAAGACAATTTTTGAATCAGTGATAAATTTGAAATCAAGCTAAATTCAATGAAACAAGCTCCACTTGCGTTCTTTGAATCCAAGTTGTTCTTTTCTAAAAAAAAGATAAGAAACTATCCTATAAATGGCAGAAAGAGAGGATGAATTTATTTCCATTTTCTTATAGTGAAGATGGAGGAAAATTGCATGAGTATCAAGTGCTTTGAAATCAAATAAATATCTGCCAGCACCATTCACAATGTTGCATCAAGTGGATGAACACTCAGTTATCAAAACATTATCAATTTGGTAAACAGAACCTAACTAGAATTCCATACCATCGAAAGACTAACAGTTTAATATAGTCATTCTGAACATAGAAAATAAATTACGAGCATGTGCACAGTGAATATCCTCCAATTATGAGCACATAAACACAAATAACAACCAATAACACGTGGACCAAAGCATTAAATACACGCTCACAAATAAAGAAACAAAGTATTTATCGATGAGAGTTGATGAAATAACCAAAAGCAGTGGTGAACAGTAAGTACCAGTTTTTAAAATGCAAGCAAGCAAGTCGCCATCATCTGTGCACTTGTTGAAACCCTCACAAGTTTGAGTGGTGGTAGAATGTGAAAGTTTCCCCTCAATCTCCTCCTTCCCTTGTTTCTGATCCTTGTGACCGCCATCACCCTCCTTTGTCGGTGGAGGAGGTACATTCGGAGCAGGAACTGAATTCTTTTGCCCATCATTTGCATTCCCCACTTTGGGTAAAGGTTGTGGTTGTGGAACTGGGGAAACAGGACCATCCCTATTGACCTTGTTGGTTTGACCAACAGGGTTTGGATCCTAAAGGCGAAAACTTTATTCAACCATCGTAAGAAAAATAAAAAAGTTTAAAATAAATGGAAACTATTCAAAGCACGGAAGCCTAAGAAAGAAACTAACCTTTGTTTTGGTATCGTTAGGATCAGGAGCAATCAACTTTCGGAGTTTCAGAACAAAGGAGGCCTCAGAAACATCAGATATAACCATAGGCAACAACAAAAGTAACAGCAAAGCCTGTGTTCTCATTGTGATCGAGCTGCAACACCCTCAAACACACACCTTCGATGGAAAAATTGGGAGGAACGTGAGAGCGGAAAAACAATATAGGAAGAGGAATCAGAGGAAACCTTGTCAGATTGAAATCAGAGGGTGGCGTTGTAGTGGAAAAATGGATGGAAAAATTAAAAACAAAAATTAATAAAGAAACCCTTTTGAATGGAATCTGAAAGAGAAGGAAGAAGAAAATCTGAGAAAATAGAGATTGGGGTTGAGATTGTAACCATAAATGGTGAATTGAGGATTAGGAAAAGAAAAAATGGAAGACTTGACGCAGTCTCCTTCATCAGAGATACTCTCTCAGGAGAGAGATTGAAACGAGGCGAAGAACGCGTATACACCATTATGGGCTGGGTTCGTGTTTGAAATGGGTCTGGCTAGTGAAAAGGCCCGTGCTTATGCCGGCTATTACTTTCTACACCCCCTAATTACTAATTACTAACTACTAACTGCATCCAGAATACTCATTTTAACTGCACCATACTACTTCCATCATCACTACTCCCGCAGAAAAAGAAAAAGAAAGAAAAAACGTTGTAAAAAAGAAAAATACAAAAAAAAAATTTCGAAAATTTTTTTCCATAATACATTTTATATGTTTTGAAAAATTTATTCTAAAATGCTCATTCTAATATATATATATATATATATATAGAAACAACCGGTTCTGGAAGTCTCTTTCGACTCTTTTTTTTCTTTTTATTAATTTATTTATTTTATAGTTGCGATTTTCTTTTTTCACTCCCAATATTTCTTCTACATTCCTAAGTTTTTTTTTTTTTAAATCTAAAACTATCCTTTGACCACTTGACAAGTTTGAAATTTTGAATCTCTCACTTATTTCTCTTATTTAATGAAAATGACTTCCTCGTTCTCTTTTAATCTAGCATCGTTGTCCTCACCCCAAAACCTTTGTCTCACTCTCTTAGCTCGTCCCTCACACCATGCCTCACTGGTTTTGTTATGTGTGGCCTCTCCTCTTCCCCTCTACCACATTCCTCTACATCTCTACATTAATAGGTAATGTTAATCTTCCTTCGTAGTTTTTCATTTTTGTTGTTGTTGTCATATTTGTCATGCATCCATAGATAGGTATAAGCATCATTTAGTTAATTAGTTAATTGGAGTATAGATCTACGGAAAACCATGCCTGAAATTTAAACCACAAACTGGAAGTCAACTCCCGCAAGTGATTTATTTCTGGAAGTTGATTTTCGTAAGGCACATGATGTCGGAAATGGACTTTCGTAGACCACCATGAATTTCGGAAGTGGAGTTCCTTGAAAATAGCACATCTGGAAGTCTACTCTCGTAAATCATTAATATGGGAAGTCAACTTCCGTAATTGAGGTTGACTTTTGTTAGAGAGCTGACTTTCGTAGACCACCATAAATTTCAAAGTGGAATTCCGTGAACAGTATGAAAATAACACATCCGGAAGTTGACTTCTGTAAGCCATTAATATCGAAAGTCTACTTTCGTAATTAAAACTAACTTCAATCAGAAGATCTGAGTTTCGTAACCCATTTTGAGTGTTGTGCCCATTTTTGTAGTTCATTTTAATTTAAATAACTTTTAGTGTTAATTAATCATGATTTTGAATAATTATAATTTTAATTAATTCTATTGTTGAGTAAATATAATTTTAATTAATTATAATTTTGAATAATTTTAATTAAAGTTAATTTTAAGATTAACTATATTAAATTTTAATTAATTATAATTTTAAATAATTTTAATTATAAATAATTAGAATTTTGAATAATTTTAGTTATAATTAATTATAATTTTGAATAATTATAATTATAATTATTTATAATTTTGGGATAATTTTAATTAATTATATTGTTTGAATAATTAGAATTTTAATATGTTTATAAATTTGTTAATAACAGACAAAAATATTAAAAAATATCACAATAAAAAATAAGTAAATAATAATTAAAAAATTAAAAAATTAAAAATTAAAACAAAATTAATGGTAAACTATTAGTAATTAATATCACTTTTTTTAAAATAAATTAATATAAAAACAAAATTAAAATATTCCTACAACAATAAAATAAATATAAAACAAAAATAAAAAATAAAACATATAGTAAACCATGAAAATAACAATTCAAAATAAATAAAATTAAAACAATAAAAAATAAAAATATTCATTCAAAACAATAAAAAAGCAATAAATAAATAGTAAACTTAAACAAATAACAATTAAAACACACAAAAATATAACAATAAAAAATATATAAACAAAAAATAAATATTTATGTAATTAAAAATTAAATATAAAACATAAATAAATAACAAATAAAGCATAAGTATTAAGTTATTAATCAAACACGAAAAAGATTACAAATTAAAGCAAAATAAAAAAATAATAATCCATCTACATTATATATCCTCTGAAAGTGAAAAATAAAAACAAACACAAAAGATTCACACCTCAAACTCAGGCTTGACACAAGAAAGAAAGAAAAAACATAATGCACCTCATTGACATTAGCATATCCGGAAGAAACTCAATCAACTCATTACTTTCGTTATTGATAAACCACCTCCGGAATTGATAAAACCATGATTCGACATCCCATTAATTTCATTTTTTGATGTTCAATTCCGAAACACAAAGACAAATAATTTGACTTTCGTTCGTTTTAAAGTCCAAAAATTCACATTTGTTTTATAGACAATTCCAAGTGTTCACTTTCGGATGTTGGAATTTTTTTATTCTATTCTGGAAGTCGATTTTTATATATGGGTATTGGGTTAGAAAATGACTTTGGTCAAAGCTATGTCTACATCCGTAAAACATTAAAAACCCAACTCAGTTTTTTTTTTTTCATCTAACATTTCAGTACCTCATATATAAAATTATTAGCCATTGTAATGCATATTTTTTTTCTAAGAAGAAATCAAGCAAAGTAGTGAAATAACAGTGGACCCTACACCGATGAACTGCAAAATCCACTCTTCAGAACAACAGTAACAAAAATTCTCTTGAACTCTACAAGTGAAAGTGAAAGAACGACGAGAAATACATGGGGGTGGAGCAGGTCCATATATACAAATACTATGAATTAATTCGGGCAATCAACTACCTCTGCCACTTCATAATTGTTTAATTATTAAATTTACCTAATTAACTTTTTTTTTATTTAATATTTCCTGAACATAAATGAAAGAGCATAAATTTTTGGAGGTGCTAAAGAAATATTGAGGATGCAGAAAGAAAGTCCCTTCATAGTTATATTGTTATTGGACTTTTTCATCCATCCCATTAACATGGAAATCCAAATTTAGTGATTGATGATTCTAATTAACACAAATTTAATCAAGCCGAGTAGATTTTATAAAAAAGAGTGGAAGAACTCACCTCACGCTACCTAAGGTGTTTTAACCAATTAGAGTGTTATTTTGGTTCAGACCAAGACCAACCCGACTTGTGTTACTTATTTTTTTAAATTGTGAAAATATTCTTTACTTTTATAATTTTTATTGTGAATATAATAACACTTTTCTACGAGATTAAATATTTGAGTATTATTTTTTAATATTCCTTTACTTTTATAATCTACTATTTTAAAAATTGTATTATATTGGACTAAATCATCAGTCATGATTGCTCTTGGTTAAAGGTACATGTCGGTCTACTAAGTCAACATGTATCCAACCTTTCTTATCCGACCAGAGCGATATTGCATCAACTAGATTGGCCAACAATGACAAATTCGGTTTCTAGTAATTGACCCTCCTAGTTCAAGCCTATCTAGAATTAATTACGTTTTCATTAATCACTGCATTAATTATTTGTTGATGCATTTGACTAACTTGTGCGCTAGAGTATTTTATGCTAACATAACCCTACCCATTTTAGGAAGACAAAAACTACATGTGATTGTGTTTACAATAATGATTTTATTAATATTTTCTTATGTTCTAATTTGATACTTATTAACTTTTCTTAATTAGACACTATACAACATTGACAATTTGAATATTGTAACATATTAGTCGTTATCTTTTCTACCATGTTCTCTTTGTTTTGTAGTTTTAAATTTGTTTTGATTTTCTTATTGGTTTTAAGATTTTTTATTTATTTAAGCCTTGAAGTATACTATTTAAAGTATATAATAATTTAATTTTGAAAAACAAAAGTCTTCAACGAGACTATCCACTAAATCATAATTTACAAATTAACACAATTTATTTTATTTTAATAGAGTTTTGTGACACAGATAATAAAAATTCTTATGAAAGTTTGTGAAGATTTGTAGTACCGAGTAATTGATGATCGCAATTATGTAAATTTTAGTTACACGAAGAGATACTTGGTTTGTTTTTTACTTAATTAATAATAATAATAAATTTTTATTATGTTAATAAATACTGCTATATAAAATTTAGTGGTAATAATTTTTAAATTAGGTAGAAATTTAATTTTATAAAACTAACTTTTTATACAGAACAAAATCTATTAAAAGAAACTAATACATATCCTTTTTGGTGCAGCTTCTTTGGCACATAATCTTTCAAAGAAGCATATAGAAAAGATGAAACATATTTTCTTTTAGGCAAGAAAGAATAAAGTGTTGCATATCATCTTGTATAGCTTCTCGAATACAAAATTAAGATCCCCAACATACACCAACAAATTTTTTTGTCTAATCAATTTAAACTCACCAACAAATGACACAAAATGAAAGAAACAAAATCTTTCTTTAATTAAGAAAAAAAATCTAGATGGGTAATTTGCAAAAACGTTTGTCTACAATTTCTTAAAAGTAAAAACAAATAGAAATTACGAAATTCAAATCATCAGGTATTATAAATAGATAAATAAATAGAAATTACGAAATGCATATGATCAAATTTATGCTTTTAATTATTTAAGTGTTGTCCATAAGATTACCGCTAACAAAATTCTATTAGTAATTACACTTAACTCAAGAACCGAATACGAATCATCATTGGTCTGATTTCAAAAAGTTACTTAAAATCGATTTCAATAATATTAATTGTAAACTGTTAAACTTAATTTAAATTATACTTTAATTATTTTCATATTATACTATAATACAAATAAAACCAATGAAAATAGTTTAGATTGGTTTTATTAATTATATATTTTTAATTCAAATACAATTATAATATTACTTTGATACAATTGTATCATATATCTTTTCCAATCCAAACTAAGTACTTTTTAACTTTTATATATTAATACACATTTAAGACAGATGAGCATAATTTTGTTGAGTTTTTATTTATCTAAAAAAATAAAAATTGATCTTCATACCTTACATTCCCAAATGTCTTATTTTTTATAGAGTGCTTCACTACCCTTTTTTACTATATTTTGGATCAAAAGTTAGTGATATATATATATATATATATATATATATATATATATATATATATATATATATGTGAAGAGACATCTATTTAGAAACTAAATAAATAATTTGCGACTAAACAATAAATAATATTTTTATCCTGCATTATATAAAATTAAATATTTGTACTAAGTAAAGAACATGCAAAAATATAAAGCCTTAAAAAATTATTTCACAGATAGAGTTGGTTTGAAAGTTGAAAAATCCAATAATATTAATTGAATAGTGAAAAGACGTGTGTTTTGGTGCGAAAAATTGATTTTGGAACACCAAGAGAAACAGTTATGACTTTTCACTAAAACACTGAAAATGGTGGTTTTGAAAAATGCAGAGAGTGGTGAATCTGATACTTTGTTTAGACAAGGACGACTCTTCCAAGAACCAATCTTTAACCTAACAAAAGCAGAAAAGAAAGAAGAAAGAGACTCACTCACTCACTACACTCACTACACGCACGCATCAAGTAAAAACATGCAAACCCTTTAAGCCTGGAACCGTCAAATCTCAGTTATAAACAAGTGAGAAGAAGTGTGACAGAGAAAGCGAAGGTTGTCGGAAGCACAGCGAGGAAAATGGAAGTGGTCGGAACGAGGTTCGGCGACCAACAGAGTGGTTTGTTGGACGAGTTCGAGAGGCTGTCGTTTGAGGCACACGCGGCACAGCTGAGCAGGGTGATGTTGGGTCGGAGCCTCTCGGAACCAAAGTTGCAGAAGTCACACCCGCGACTCATCGGCGTTGCTCCGATACCTCTGGTGAATCAAGTGATGATGCAAGGGCCACGTCATCGTGGTGGTGGAGGCGGATCAGGGTTTCACAAGGTGTTGAAGAAACTGCTGAAACCAATTCTCGGAAGGAAGAGAGAGGGAAGAAAACAAGCCTCCGTTGATAAGGATTTGCTCTCTTTCAGGGCTTTCAGCAAATCACTACGCTTCTGATATCTAGTACTATATACTACCAAAGTCTTCATTATATCATCTTCATTATGATTATTATTGTCTATATATTATGAAGCATAAATGCATTTCTAGGATATTTCTCCACAGCATTTAGTTTCAGACATATGGAACTGGTTTCTGTTCCTGCATCAGAAACATGGTTTTGATCCCAGAATGCTTTTGTTTTAGGGTATTACCACACAGTGAATGTAAAGTTCTTCGCGGTGTTCATCAAGAAGTTGCCAACTGAATGCACAAAATGATATACAGAGAGTTTTTTCTTTAATAAAGAAATGTTTTGTTCAGGACACTTTTAATTTACAGTCACGTATATTTCATATAAAATTCATTGTAAATTTTATACTCAAATTGAATTTAGACACCTTTTATATTATATTATATTTTACTTTGTTTTTTTTTTTTTTTCTATTCTGATGTCATCTTTAACGGAAGACTAAAACCAAGTGAAAAAAGACAAAAAGCTTTTTGTGTAAGAAAAGGAAAGGTTACATTCGTTTGGAAAATGATATTTCAACAAAATTATTTGATAAGTTTTTGACAAAGGTGACGTGGTTTTTTTAAATTTTTATTATGAAAAGGTAAGTTAACACGTGCGGCGAAAAGAAAGGAAACTGAAATTAAATGTAAGTTAGAGAGAGAAAGTGAAGAAGAGAGAAAGGGGGAAAGTGAGACTGCGAGTGTGCGGAGTGAGAAATTGAGAGAGGGAGGAAGTAAGGTCGCCGAAGTTTCTGATTCAGTGAAAGCGAGATTCCGGCAAGCATTTCGCCTTCATTAGTGGAGGATAATTATCAGTGAAAGCGAGATTAGAAAGAGAGAGGACAAGAGAAAGCGAGAAACCGACAAAGGGAGAAACAGGAAAGCGAGAAAGATAGAGAGAAAGAGGGATAAAGTGAGAACAGGAATGAGAGAGTGAGAGGAGTTAAGCATTGCAGATTAGTGGTGGATAATTGTAGTCATTGCCGCCGTTTGGGTGGGTTACTGGAGACATGTCGTAGAAGAAGTCGTCACCGACAACGAATTTGTCTTCCCGAGCGTCCAATCGAACCTTTGCCGGAGCCCATTTAATTTATTTAACCCAAAGGTAACGTATTTCGTTCGTATTACGCAGAGGATGTGTAGAGAATGATATAATTTAGTTTTGCAAGTTTGACTGAATTGGGGGATGTGCTTGTAAAGTTGATCTTGTTAGCTGTAGATGTGGTTGTTGGTGATTTTTGTTTTTTTGAGAGATATGGTTGGTGAATGAGCATTTTATGTCTGTGTTTGGTTGTCCAGTTTGTGTATAGGGTGTTGACGTTGGATAAATTTATTGTTGCATTTACATGTCATATTTTGCGATGCGTCTGGTGTGTGTGATGTGTATGGCATTGTAGGATTGTAAGATGGACCGCAAACGTGATGGACATGTTGATTGCTCAGAGGAGAAGAAGGTTTGTTAATCTCGAGTCATGTACTGATAATTGTGCAATTATAATCAATGACATTTAGTTGTTTGTTATGTTTTTCATATTTTATTTCGTCATTTCTGCAAAACGAAGTTTGTCGGTGCTATAAACAATAAACTAAGTGTGCAACAGAAGAAGTATATTGAAGGCACTCCATTTTGGTGGTTTCCCATGTTAACCGATTCAGTGACGATCAGTAGGAAACTTTTGAGTCTTTTATGTTACAACTGGGTTGAGAGAAGGGGCGGTTTTCATATTGGTGGCCAAGTCGTAGAATTTAATCTATTAGATGTTTGTTTAGGGTTAGGTTTGAGGGTTTTGGTTGAAAGAATTGATTTAAATGAGACCATTTTGGATAATGACAGTTTGAATATTTTTGGGAGTGAAACAGTTACTGTTAAGTTGATATACGACTATCTTTTGAAATATGATGATGATGTTGGTGGTGTAGAAGTCTTTTGCAGGATTTACATTTTGTTAGGGATATCAAAATTCTTATTGCCCAATAAGAAGGGTAGTGTTTTCCCAATAATTTTTAAGATAGTTGATGATATGGACAACATCGACAAATATAATTGGGGTACATTAGTGTACGAGTACTTGGTTAGTAGCTTGTGCATTGCTTCATTGGGATTGAAGAACGAGTCAAGTGCAAAGCATTTTGATGTTGTTGGCTGTGTTTATTTGCTTCACGTAAATACATTATTGTTTTTTATTGTGTTGAAATAATGATGTTATTTATGCTAAAGTTGCCGTTGTAATTTATTTTATTTTTTGCGATTATGGTCATTTGATCATTTACTTGTGTGCAACACAAAGTTCAGATGTCGAATGAACAAGTTCCCTCGACTATTGCATTGGATGAATGTCAGAGTTGGTGACAAAGTCATAAGGAGTGCATTTGATAAGAATATGGTGAGGTCAAGCTTAAAAATATGTTGTTCGTTTTAGTTTGAAGCTACATAGAGGGATTTTGTTTATAATTATTTGTTGTTTTGTACAGTGTGTTGTTGATGTGTCCGTGTCAGATGAAGAACTTCATCATGATGTTGTAAAAGAAGCATTTAAACAATTTGGCACTGGCTATAGAAATGAAGAAAAAAATGACAACGAAGAGGTTCTTCGTCTTATCGAGTATGAAGAAGGTGAGATAGCTGGTATGGAACATTCAATTTTTGAATTAGAAGAAATGGTTGCAAAATGTACGGGTGAGGTTGGAAATGAGGACCCCCCAAATGATGCTTGTGTGGAAGATGTGTTTGATGATGACGATGATGGAGATGACGAAATGGCTTTATGACCCTCCTACTAAGCCGAATCAGGATGAAGATGTTGTTGTAAATGATGACGGTGGACAACATAGCAACATGTATGACCGTATGAAGGCCCAACCACGAAGGCGGTTCAAGAGTGTTGTGACAAGAACACCTTTTTCTGTTTATCGGAATAAGAAGAATTTGAAATTGAAATGACCAACATTGGGATGATGTATTGATGAATTTACGTTCTATGTGGATGTTATTATTGCAATAGGAAATGTGATGTGTATTTTCTTTATTTATTAAGTTTGAACAATCCCTAATGCATGTTATTTTATTTATGGCAAATATTAGTTTACATTCTTATGTTTAGTTTGTTGCCTTTTTGTTGAAGTTAATCATTAATGTATGATCTGCATTGAACAACAGCAATATTGAGCAGAAGTTCGTACTAAAAGAATTGAAACCACCCAATTAATATTGTGTTCGGACTTTTGTTAAAAAGAAAAAGGATATCGGGAGATAACTGAATTAGTCAATTGTCATTTGTGTGAATGTTAAGCAGTGCATGAATGATGGATAAAGGAATTTGTAAATTACTAATTTCATTAAGTTTAGTCTACATTGAACATACTAAACTTTGCATGTAACTCCCCACTTAGTTATGCGTCACTCCCCACTTATTTTTCGATTTTTGTTTTGTGGGTTGTGTTGTCTGACAAAGCACCCAGTGTTTTTCATGGAGATTGGGTTATGGAGAAGAATTTGTAAGTCATTGAATTAAAGAGCAATGATCCATATATAAATTCCAAATTCCATATATAAATGACATTTACTGAACTCTGCACTGTCTATACAAAAACGTAATTGTTACTCCCCACATAAGTATGCCTTACTCCCCACTTATTTTTTTGGATTGTTTTATTTGGTTTCTGTGTTGTTCATCAAAGCACCCAGTTTAGTTAATGGAGCATGGGTGATGGAGAAGACTTTGTGAATGATGGAATGAAAGAGCAATGATGCAATTATCGTATATGAACGAACTTTACTCAAGTCTGGACTGTATAGTCATAACATTGTGCGTAACTCTCCACATAGTTATTCGTTACTCTCCACTTAGTTCTAGATGGTTTTATTTGGTTTCTGTCTTGTTCATGAAAGCAGCCAGTTAGTTAATGGACCATGGGTGGTGGAGAAGACTTTGTTAAGGATTGAATGAAAGAGCAATGATGCAATTACCGTATATGAACGAACTTTACTCAAGTCTGCACTGTACAGTCATAACATCGTGCGTAACTCCCCACATAGTTATTCGTTACTCCCCACTTATATTTTTGGATTGTTTTATTTGGTTTTTGTGTTGTTCATCAAAACACCCAGTTTAGTTAATAGAGCATGGGTGATGGAGAAGACTTTGTCAAGGATGGAATGAAAGAGCAATGATGCAATTACCGTATATGAACGAACTTTACTCAAGTCTGGACTGTACAGTCATAACAATGTGTGTAACTCCCCACATAGTTATTCGTTACTCCCCACTTATTTGTGATATCTGTTATTTCGGTTTTGTGTTGTTTGACAAAGATCCCAGTTCAGTTCATGGACCTTGCGTGCATGGAGAACACTTTGGAAATCATTTAATGAATGAACAATTATCGAAATTGAGTATATAAATGACCTTCACTTCAGTCCGCGTTGTACAGGCAAAAAAATACATGTAACTCCCCACATATGTATTTCTTACTCCCAACTTATTTGTGATATCTGTTATTTCGGTTTTGTGTTGTTTGACAAAGATCCCAGTTCAGTTCATGGACGTTGCGTGCATGGAGAAGACTTTGGAAATCATTTAATGAATGAAAAATTATGGAAATTGAGTATATAAATGACCTTCACTTCAGTCCGCGTTGTACATGTAAAAACATACATGTAACTTCCCACATAGGTATGACTTACTTCCCACATAGGCAAAAACCACACAGTCACTAACAAACCGCCCACCCACTTAACTCCAACACTTATGAGTGAAGGAAATTATCTACAACAAATTAATACTTCATTTCGATTTATACAACAAATTCATGTCAACCCAATCTACAAATTACAACATACGAATACCTTCTCATTCAATCCACATTCACGAGCCATAACTTTATGATGACCAACTACTCCAGCCACTACCTTTTCATGGACAAGAGGATCTTTCACTAACCCTCAAACTACTTGAACAGAATATGATATTCAAAGGTTACACATAATATTTTTCTCTTCTTTTTTCACAATGACCAACAATTATGGTTATTTAATGCAAAACTATTATGAGTATAATCACACAGGCGCACAAATGAGAGGTCTAAAGTCACCAAATCAACATTATGGGGATGTAGGCACAAAGCAAAATAGATTTCTTACACAACACGGAATACATGACATCGTTGAACAACCTCACATTCAAAATCTGCCAGTACCGAAACCCTAGAAATCAAATACAAATGAAGTAACTGCCAACAATTTTACAATACAGACAACAACACACGAGGACACAGATACGGACTTAGAAAACATGGGGTTTCTTCAAAATTTTCAAGTACCCACACCTCTATAACACACAACACAGAACAAGAAAAATGAGTTCTCAAAAATTCAGTAAACATTAACGATAACACCACCAAATAACTTTTCCCAACTCCATAAAAAACGAACATGTACAAAACCAACTTGTTCGCAAAATAAGTCAAAACTTGACGAAAACGAGATTAACTTCATCATCAACCAACACAGTACGCAAATGTCAAATGGGAGCAAAATAAACTTACAATGCAACGGACACGACCACCAAATGGTTGCCACCGACAAAGGAAGGTGGACCTAGAGTTCGCAAAACACTACCAACTCCAAAAGCTTCGTCTTCTGGATGATAGGAAGAGTCTTCGCTTTCACTAATAACTATCCTCCACTAACGAAGGCGAAATGCTTGCCGGAATCTCGCTTTCACTGAACTAGAAACTCCGGCAACCTTACTTCCTCCCTCTCTCTCTGGATTTCTCACTTCGCACCCTCGCAACCTCACTTTCCCCCTTTCTCTCTTCTTCACTTTCTCTCTCTAACTTACATTTAATTTCAATTTCCTTTCTTTTCGCCGCATGTGTTAACTTACCTTTTCGTAATAAAAATTAAAAAAAACCGCTGTCACGTCACCTTTGTCAAAAATTTGTCAAATAATTTGGTTGAAATATCATTTTCCCATTCATTTATCCCGAAAGGAAGAGTAGATAAATATCAAAGACAGAGAGAGAGAGAGACACAACAAGCTTCCTCCTTCAAAGGTCATGCCTTCTTCAATTGCAACGTGCTACCATGTTTTACAATCTTGCACTCTAAATACCCCTCTTTTCACAGACATTGTTACCAAAATCAACATTTCCACCGCTAGTATCCGAGCACGAAAAATATCCCTTTCTCTCTCTGCCACTTACCCTTCACCCATTACTCAGACAACAACAAATGACCTCAATTTTGAGGACAGAGCCACCAGGTTTCGAATCAAAGGTCTTGTTCACAGGATCACAACCTTATCATCCTCCAACAGCAAAACCCAAATGCTACAAATCCTAGAGAAAGACCCTGAATTCCAAACCATATCAGATTTCAATCTCCTTCTCATGGCTCTGGTAATTGCACAAGAGCTTGATATTTGTCTCAGTATCTTCGCAAAGCTCCCCTCTTTCCAACTTGTGCCGGATTGTTGTACCCACTCCATCATGATAAGGTGCCACTGTGAGAAAAACGACATGGATGAAGCCAAGAGGGCACTGGACACTGCTCTGGGAAAAGGGTTTCGACCGGATGCTGCAACCTTCACCGTTCTCATAAACTCCCTTTGCAAAAGGGGGAGAGTGAACAAGGCAAGGGAGGTTTTTGAGGCCATGGGAAGAAATGGGTATAAGGGCAGTGTTCAGGCAAAGAATTGCTTGCTTAAGGGTTTGTCCTATGTGGGGAAGGTGGATGAAGCACTTGAGATGTTGATGGGTATGAAGGGAACCTCATTGGAGCCAGATGTTTATTCCTACACTGCTGTGATGGATGGATTGTGCAAAGTGGGGAGGTCAGGTGAAGCAATGGAGTTGCTCGATGAAGTTGTTGGAATGGGGTTGGTGCCCAGTGTGGTCATGTTTAACACCTTAATTCAGGGGTATTCTAGAGAGGGAAGGCCAATGGAGGGCGCTGCTGTGTTGGAGCTTATGAAGGAGCATGAGTGTGTTCCTGATTGTGTTAGTCACAACACTGTGCTACATGGGTTGTTGAAGTGGAATGAAGTTCTAGCAGCCCTTGGGGTGTACAAGGAGATGGTGGGGCTTGGGTTGAAGGTGGATGTGAGGTTGATGGGGACTCTGGCGAGGCGTTTGTGTAAGAGGTCGAGGAGGAAAAACAGTCTTCTTCAGGATGCATATGATGTGTTTGAGAAAATGAAAGAGAGGGGTCCAGTGGTTGACCAGCGGACATTTGAGGTGATGATTCAGGCACTGTGTGTAGGAAAGAGATTTGATCAGGCTTTTGCAACTTTGAATGAGATGGTTAGATTAGGATATTCTCCGGAGGCAATTACCTTTGACAAGGTGATTCTAGGGCTTTGTGCAAGAGGAAGAGTAGATGATGCAGTGTCAACTATGGTCCTTTTGCATGCAAGTGGGGGAATTCCCAGTAAAATTTCTTATGATATGCTGATCAAAGAACTCAATGAAGAGGGTAGACTGTTTTGTGCTCGTAATTTGTTTGGTTCTGCCCTGAAGCTAGGTGTTGTACCCAATAGGGAACCTAGGCTAAATGTAATGGGGTGGGAGGAACCGCAAGTGACTAGGATTTGTTAGTTATTCAGGTAAAGGTAAATTAAAGATGCTGACATCGAAATTTAGTTGTTGCAACATACTATCAAGTGGATAGTGGATGAGGGATTTCCTGTAAAGGGCAACAGTTTGTGAATGGGGTGGAAGCAGGCAAGTCATGTTATGAATATTTGAGGGCAAAAGGTAGAAGTTAAGTTCAGTACCTCTCTGTTAAGATGCAATGATGTCACTGATTTCACAAAAAGAGTTGCAATTATCTGGGTTTTAGATGAACCAAGTTGTGGAAAGAGAAGTGCTACTTTTGTTCTGAGTGGAGATGAGGTGTAGATGCAATACCATTATTGTTGTGTATAGATCATACGGGGTTTATGGTTGGCTTGTGACAGAGCTATGGTGAGTTAGACATTTTTTAATAAGTGGGTTAACGATAATATTCTCATGTGTAGTGATAAAGTTCGTCAATTGAACTGTGCTTATAAGCTGCCATGACAATCTAAAATACTGGATACTACAGAATTATGGACATAAACTACATACAAATAAACCTGAACTTATTGACATCTGATTACACACTTTTCTTTAAGTTGTCGTTTTAAATTAGTAGAAGACAACAAATGCATCTTCAGACAAGTTTCTTCACTTAACATTCAGGAATAAAAATAATTTTTCCGCAAACTAAAATTAATTTATGTACAAATTTAAACTAAAAATCTTTGAAAGTTGCAGGAGAAAACACATATAAACTAACATATATATTAGATCTTTTTAATTTATGAAAAAGTCCATTTCGTTATTTTTTATACAAGTGTTTAGGAAAAAGTTGTTAACTCTTAACAAGTTCTAATAAAAATATGAAAACAGTACATTGTATAAGCTGATTTTCTTTTTCATTGCAAGGAACAACTTCAAAGGTTAATAATCTCTGGCTATTTTTGTAAGAACGCTATGCCCCGTAACCATGCCGAATAAACTGTAAGAACTTCAATATCGCAAACATATTACAACACAATTTTAACTCAATGTTATAGAAGACACAGCCAATTTGCTAAGGTTAATAAACGTAATCCATCTTCATTGGTAAATTATTTCCTAAAAAAAAGAACAAAATAAACGAGAATTCTCGGGACTTCAATTACAAAATTTGATGGGAAATCTTATGCGCGGCTCATGTACTGTCCAGTTCTTGAATCAACTAATATTTCATCACCGACATTTACAAAAAGTGGGACATTGACAACAGCGCCAGTGTCGAGTGTGGCCGGTTTTGTTCCACCTGTCAATCAAATTTTATCATCAGAGACTTAGTAAGGTCTACAAGGAAAATAAGAAGAAAAGTTATACAGGAAATGGAGGGAACCAAACAGTAAATGTCATAATGGGGTATCACACTGTGTTCCCTTTGATAACAGGTGTGGTAAACAAGCCTATTCTAACTATTCAAACTGCTTTTTCTTAATTGATTTCTGATGCCAAATTGTGAAATATGCATTTAGAGGAACTCATCCCTTGACAGATGCATAGAGACCAATATGAGGATCATCTTCTAGCTGATGAGAGACAATAGTTTCATTTTATTGAAACCAAATTTTCTTGGCTACAAATATGGCTTACAATGTTTGCAATATAAATTGGTCATAATAGAAGTTTGCAGTATAAAAAAATTGGTATCACCTTGGGCTGTGTCACCCTTAAGTCCTGGGTCCACGTCAACTACAGTAAGCTTAACCGTGATAGGGAGATCAACATCAATGACCTGAAAAAAATATCGAGTGACCAACTGTTAAAACAAGAACAGTAGCAGTAACTGCACATATCTTGTTGATTTTTAAATGCCATATTGCTAATCAGAAAATGCTCCTCTAGCGTGATTTTGTCACTGAAGTGTCATGCAAAGGTGTCTCTACTCTTAGACGATAGTAGGTTAAGATCACAGTATACTTTAAATTAGATGATCAAGGACGAATACTAAAACAACCACACTACTCACTCTGGACAGAAAAAATAAAGTCATGTTAGAGAAGCCTTGTACCTCCCAATCTATGTATAAGCAAGAATCTTATTTACCATGCAAAGCACGTCTAAAACCACTAATAACTATTAGAGCACAGTTTGAACCGATAAAGCGTGAAAAAACAATTAAGTTTATTCTCAGCAGCCTGGATAAAAGAGCATTTGGGAGAAACAAAAGTTGAAGAGTATAATTATATAAAAATATATAACTCCATAACATGTATGTACCACTGCAGACCAAGATCATTCAAGCTTTCAGGAAAAAAAATGCAGCCCTTATAAAAGTGAAACACCATTAAAGTGGATAAAAGTTGCAACCACACAAATTCAAAGATATTTAAATAAATAAAAATTTGAGAACCAGGCCACTTCTTGTCCTATAACGTTTATCATAAGTAGTCTGGAAAATTAAAAGTCTGAGACACTGCAAGGCATAATATATTATGAGAGGACATTGTTACTTTTCCATTCCATAACAGCAAATTGCAGTCCATTCCTTCTTTTAGCCACTTTGTTCTGTCTCCGATTTCCTTTTCACCCAGACGAAACTCCTCATATGTACTCTGATAAAATTAAAATAAGCAAATTAAACAGAGAATGGTAAAACTCAGTACATTATTCGTTAGTTAACTAATTGCAAGTAATAAATGAAAAAGAACTATTGGAATAGAGTGTATAAACCTAATTGAATTATTTTATAAATCTTCACAATATTCTTGAGTTCGTAACCCATAGGTTGATATTATATTTAGTCAGAAACAGCAAAATGTACATATCTATAATTTGTTAGATTATATAATCATGTTTCCCAGATAATACCAAGTCCATGAAGACAAATTGAGCACCATCTTTATACGTGAACTGCTTTGTTTCCTTGTATACATCTGCTTGGTCAATCTGTCAAAAGAGGGAACAAATGAAATGAGAAAAGATAAACCCAAAAATCCAAATTTTTAGCAACTACTTGCAAAATAGTCTCCCCCATCTTTATTTTTTAATGGAGAAAAGTATCAAAAAGCATAAGTCTTCGAATGTGAGCTTCAGGACTGTTTGGATACCAACTAAAAGTCTTTTTGAGATCTTTCATACTGGAAATCTACAACTTTTTTTCAGTAGAGAAACTCCTCTGCATTGGTGTTTTAAAGTAAGGACAACCTAAGTTTCATAAAGACAACAGCTACATTGGTGATATCTCTACTTGACACGGGATCTCAAACCTTGACAGTCCTTATTCATGCACACTAAGATGTTTCACTTCACATTTCTAGTCAACTCTTTCATACATAGTTATTCTTGAGACACTGACAACCAACTTTTATAAGCCACACTTAAGGCGAAGCAAAGGTGGTCACTATTAAGCTGATTTACCAGCAATAATATTATCTCCTTCCATCTCTAGCCCCAAAAGACACTACCAAATTGATCTTCAGTTGAATCCAGAAATCAAATTGTTCCATCCCACAAAACAACCTCATACTGCTTAAGAATCAAGTTCAAGGATATTTTATAAACATCTTCTTTTCTTGACTTACTAAAACATCTTTAAAGGACAACCACAGATGTCCACAAAAGCCAAAGTTGACAATAGCTCAAACGCCATGAGTCTAACATAATACCAACTTAAGATCGGAACACAAATTAAATACAGTGGTGGATATCCAAACATGCACTATAACAATTCAATCAACCGTTCCAGTCAACACTCCAGAGGTAATCCTCTGAGTCATTGACAACCAACCACTCTCACAGGTCGCAATTAAGGAAGGCTATGGGTGATGACAATTAAATGGACTTTCCAACAAAAAACAAAAACTTATCTCCCCCAATCCCAACCCAAAACACAAACCAATCATTCATCGATTGAACCTATAAATAAAATCAAACGCAGTGATTAAGCAGAAGCATTGCAATGTTGTGTGCATTACCGAGCTTCCAGCTCTAAATGTTTTCTCCACCGTGTTCCCCGTGATATAGTTCTTCAACTTGGTCCTCACAAACGCCGCACCTTTTCCAGGCTTAACATGGAGAAATTCTAAAGCGTGAAACGCAAGCCAAGTCAAAAACCGTCACAATTCAGACACAAAACCACAGTTCAAAAGTACGGCAAAAAAAAAAAAATACCTATCACGCGCCAAGGAGCACCATCGACTTCGAGGTTGGTGCCCACCTTGATGTCGTTGCTGGTCAAGGCGTAAATTCCTGAAAGAAAAGGCGTACGTTAGCAAAGAGTGGAACATGGTCAGAAAAAAACGTGGAAAGGAACGAAGCGACTCACTGAAACATCGGGGTTTAGAAGAAGAAGGGGTTCGCATTGGAAGAAAGGAGGGGAACGAAGAGGAGGAGGAAGAAGCGGTGAAACTCGACATTGAAGACGAAAAGGCCGAAAGGTTAAGCTTCAAGGTTGCGATTCCCGCCACCATTGTTGCTCCAAACTGTGAATGCTTCTTTCTTTGTGTTGTTCTTACAAAGAAGATAAGAGACTTTCTTCTGTTTCGCCACCTGAACAACCGCTTTGGCTCAATTTAGGTGTTTCCAACAAAATTTAAAATCATATTTTTTATTATTTTCTTTTAAATTCAATTTTACAAGACTTTTTCGTTTTTCTAAATTTAAATTATTCTCTTTTCTTATATTTTTTTAGTTTATTGTTTATCTTTAGTTAAGTAAACATTATACTCCACCAAATAAGAATATTGATCCTTATTCACTTTTTACTGTAAAATCACCCAAAAATATATATTAGAATGTTAAATTATTTGGTGTTCTAAATATATGCTTAAAAGACTTTATTTATTTTTTAAAATAATTAAAATAAAAATATATGACATATGTTTAATCATTGTTATTTATAATGCAACTAACAATGAGTAAACACAATCAAGAGTCACTATTATGTTTTCTTTGTGACTTTCTAATCACTTTATTACATTTGTTAATTAGAGTATCACATATGTTTATTAAATATTTTGGACCTGTACTACAACCTTCAAACAAGAGCTATGTAAGTATGAGGTGCATTTGAGTTTTATCCTTAACATGTGTTAATTCAATTAATTACTTTAACATTGTTAAAGACAATAATTTTTTTACCGTATCATATTGTTTTTCCTCTCCAAATGAAATGAGAGGAACATTTTTAGCATGAGATTAGATATTTGTAGGTTTTATTACGATATACTCTTATATTATTATCTTAAAAGTTAGTTTTAAGTTGAAATCAAATTTGAAAAATTGAATTTTAAGTTTGTTTTACATTCACTTGTTATATACTAAAATTTAATTATATTGATATTTTTCAACAAGTTACATCATATATATATTCCACTATTTCAACAAGTTACACAATATATTTCTCACACACACATATAATATATAATGTACATATTATGCTAATCTTGAAATATGGTTTAATTCTATGAATTATATATTTACTTTTATTATATATAAAAGAACCGTAGTTAAATTTTGGTTATCCTATTTTATCTATCAAGTATTTCTAGTCATATATTATTTATCGAATAAGAAAAATTTAAATTAATCATATTCTCAATTTTATTCAGATTTTATTAAGAATGTGAGTCTAAATCCTATATTAAAAGTATTATAAGAAAATTGAGTATCTTATAAGAAAAACATCATAAACCTATTATATTAAGATTTTAGGTTATAAATGGTGTCATTCTTTTATGTGAATTTAATTCGGGTATTATTAGTGTTGACTCATGTTAAATCATTCAAGTGAATTATCTTGAAAGACTCATTAATGTGTAACACCCCATTTAATTAATAACGCTAATTAAAGGAATGTCACGCGGAATAGTATTAGAAACAAAGTCCTGGAGTGTAGACACTACTCCTCTAGACTATCCAAGAGAAAATCCGAATAAGAAAAGGGCACACTACGATGCCATAACAAAGTATAAAATATAAATCATCAACATTTATAATTTTAAGCCTAAAGACTAGCGGTACACGGGTCATAGTCCTAAAGAAAAGTCCAAGTAAACCTAGATCCAGTCCAAGCAGACTATGCAGCGAAATCATCCCTTCCCCGGTCGACCTTGAGTGCCTCTTGCATCTGCTCACATCAATGAATTGATGATCATCGGAAAAGGAGAAGAACCATATACAAGACAACCAAACAAGCAAACAGGGTAAGCTAGAGTAGAAACATTTTATCAAGCAGTCACATGCTATTACACAACCCAAAACAATATTCATCAACCAATCATGTTATGACTTCTCAAGCAATACACTAGACTCATACTCGACTCATCCGGATTACATATAATCAGGTCGGATTCAGCGGATGCTTGCACTTGTGGTGGATTACCCTGCTCACCCCCGAGCTAAGTGTTACAAGTGTTACAATGTTTCAATCCCCCACACACAAGGTTAGCCCTTAGTGAGTTTCAGGCCTCCTGCTACTCTCATCACAAGAGTCGGTCCGCTCTAAGTGAGACTAACTGACTCCTTAGAGTATCAGGATGCAACCTTACCTTGAATCCTTACCAAATTATATAGATGGGGCACCACCATGGACTCCCACTAACAAGGGCCATGGAATTACGTCCCGACCACTAAAGCACCACCAGGAAGTCTCACCTAAAGACTCATGGATTTAGGTACTGTACTAACAACATACCAATCACATTCCAAACAAACAAATAATATTGATCATGCATTTAACACCTCACGCCATCCTTATTCATATTCCATGTTATTTCATACCATCCCATTCTTCCCAATTCGGGGATATAGAACTTCACCTCATACCAATACCATGTCATCAATGTAACATTATTTTTCATACCAATTTCATGACCACATATATAACCAACCATTTCATTGAAATCGCATGCCAAGATTTATCCAAGTTCATCATTCACAATCCATGAATCACATCACTCATGCAAATTCATTCATCTCATACTTTATAAATGCATACCAAGACATACATATATCACAAAATAGTATTCATCCCAAATAAATGAGTGTCAACATTTAAGTACATGCAATTCCATACAATCAAGCACAACCCACAGCCATAATTCTTACACCAAAATTCCTAAGAAAATTTATTATCACAAAATCAAAATCATTGCACTAATGCGTGACACATTTCTCAAGCTACAGACATCTAATCGACGATCCAATCGGTCAAAATATAAAATAGCATGTTATGAACCAAATGTCAAAATTTGAGCTCAATCCAACTGTTAATGAGTCGGGAAAGTCAATTTTACTAAAACTACGCATATCAGAAAAATACACACTCGCCCAGTAACCAAGGAACTCGCCCAGCGACTGTGCGACGCATCCAGAATACGAGAAATAACGTCAAATATCACAGTTTCATGAATATTTGAACCCCTAACTCATAAATATACCAAAAACTAATGTTTTCCCCAATCTTTTATCATATTAGCATTAATCGCATAAAATAAAAATAACGTGAAACACTAGCTTCCCTTACCTGGAAGGGGTTAGCATAGGACTTCGACACCTGAACCGTGACGAACAGTAGCTCAAGCAATAGTTTCAAGGGAAAAGGTAGAAAACTGGTATGGACTCACTTGATGAGAAACAGTGGCTGAACCCTAGCATGGGCATCTCTCAGCCGAGTGGAGTAAGTTATTTTAAGTGAACTAGGCTTTCCGCACGACGATCGGAAAACACTATCACACCTGGCTTGCTATTCCGAGGAGCCACTTTTTTGTCTCGCAGCGGCAGCATCTGTTGTCTTTAAAACGAAGTGCCTTGGTTGGTCGTATCCATCTCTAGAAGTGGGGGATTTTTCACTTTCTATCTAGACCAGTTTTTGCAACTAATTGAATGGATCACCCAGGGGAACCTCCCAACAACTCACTATCCC